>OGHY01000510.1_pt1 | contig 21139 bp, 10 predicted proteins | sample 1571541 | NCBI WGS metagenome assembly OGHY01 (sample SAMEA2581943, study PRJEB24529) | metagenome | biome: Human gut stool | place: China | collected 2011
AAACAAGATAACAATAAATTTATAGTTTAGTTAACTACATAGACATTTCCCTTTATGGCGATTTCGTTTATTATGGCACTACGGTTCAAATCTTTTTGGGACAATAAAACAATACCTATAATATTAATATCAGATTGCTTAATAGTATCTTTACCTGTATTAATACCGTTTCTTATGTTTTCAAATTCGTCTTCCAAATAAGCGTGTTTATCATTTATTATATTAACAAACTTATCTAATGGTGAAATGAGCTTTTCGCCAGCATAGAACAACGGGATACCATACACTCCTCTTTCGTCATTTTGAGGATTTTGAATCGTTGGTAGTGTTGAATCAGAATCATTGTAAGTATCGACCCAAAGCCATGTCACTGTTCCGTATTCACTATATTCATCTATTACAGATGATATATCTGATGAATTGATTGCATTCTTGAATGATACATATATTTTGCCTTCGCCAAGGATTGTTGAAACATCATTATCTTCTTCTGGCGTGGGGAGAAAAAAACGTTGATATTGAGAAGAATCATTTTCTTTAATAAGACAATTAGGAAAGTCTGTATTTGCGTTTACTCCGCTTGTGCCTGTCAATAAGCCGATTTTTTCAAATATGAATTTCTGATCAAGACTCACTTTTAATCTGAATGTAAATTTGTTAGTGTATTCTGTTGTGCTAAAAGGATAACTAAGAATAGAGTATTGATATTCATTACTGCTCTTTTGCTTGATGTCAAGCTCATTTCCATTTGGACAGCTTATATAATAATAATCTTGTATATCTTTATTCATTTGAGTCATCATTTTATCTCTGTTGTGATACTTAGATAAAACAAAAGTGCCTGCCGTAACTAATAATGATATAATTATAATTATAATTGTTTTTTTCATTGCTTCAACCTCTACTTCAAGGCTGGACACCGCTTATAAGCTGTTCATTATAAAAAACAATTATTTTATCATTTGGCAATAGCTGTTCTGTTCCCATTGAATAATCATTCGATGTATCCCAATTAGACCAATCTGCTGCATTTAGTCTAAAATGGATTACAAACTGTTTATTAGGTTGAAGTTCAACATCGGTATTAAATTTGATTTTTGCATATGTATTTCCGTAATCGTCATTAACAAATTCACAAACCGAAGTATTACCTAAGTATTGATTATCTACAGCAAGCCAGTCGCAATGGTATTCAAGGTTTTCTTTATTGTCTGCATTAAATACATAATTTATAGTTATATCACTCATTTTTAAAGGCTTGTCAGAGTTGTTAGTTATAACTATATTGGGATTTATAGTATTTGAGTTACTAATACCTGCATTGCAAGATTCTACTGTTATTTCAGGTGATTTCTCATCATCTTGAATTACCCCTGGATTGATAGTTGGCGTAACAGTTGTATCTATTTCACCATCATTATCAAGATCAATGTTAATAAAAAATGAACCATCTGATAAATTTAAGAATAATACAGATCCACTATTCACAGAGATATTGGTATACAAATAGATGTTTCCATCAATATTGCACATAATATCAGTGTTTTGATCAGCAAGTGAATTGATTTTACAATCATAATTATCATCAGCAAATTGAGCCAGTAAAATCGGATTGCCAACTGATGTTAAAGGGTCAAATTTAAAATTATTCCCTTCATGAACCTCTGAATTTGTGTAATAATATGAACAGGTTTCGTTTGAAAAGAATAAATCAAAATAACCTGAAATAGCAAGCTTATTTGAAAGTGTCTTGGTTTCTTCTATGGCATTAGATGTAAGATTGTTATTTGCCATTTTTGTTCTCATGGGCAGCTTCATAAATGATTTTGTATCTTTTATGTTTTTTAATATCTCATCTATGCATTCCTGACTCTGTATTAACCCCATATGATCTTGATCAAAGATTTTTATATCCAAAAGATCGTGATTAAAATTCATTGTTGCACTTTCAATTGGAACTACACTATCGCCAATACCATATTCTGGAACGAATTGCAATCCTCTATCGCCAGGACAATGTTGAATAGTTGAAATGGTATTTCTATTACTTCCTACTAATGCTATTCTTTTCAGATTATTAGTATTGTTTTGGGATATTTTTATGCGGCTATGGTTATATTTTCCATCTATCCAAAGATAATTATTATAATCATCAGAAATCAGCTCATCAAATTCGTCAAATGTAAAATACGTAAAATTGCCGTTATCTATAAAATAATCATACCAATGATCATAAGTTCGTTTATATGAATATATCCACTGCCAGTCATCTGTATAATCTTTATTTGGCAACAAATCATAACAACTGCCTAAATTCACCAAAACACTTGGAAGTTCAAATGAAGTAAATAATGATTCTGCTACCCCGAGTCCTCCTATGATATATGATAAATCACCAGTGCTTAAAACGCAAAGCATCGTTGGCGCACCCCAAAATGGTGTTCCGGCAGTTATTTGTTTAGAAATATTATCAGCACCATATTCCGAAATGTATTTTTCTGTAACAATACCACCCATACTATGTGCAACAAAAACTACCTCATTATAATCACTAATAAGATCATGAAGATTATTAGCCGTTATTTGCGCTCCCATTCTCCAATCATACGGGAAAAATAAGATATCATACTTATCAGAAATATCAGTATCATTATTTAGTGATTCAATTATTCCTTTATAAGTATCATCATATCCATAATTATTAACAGGATATAATTCAATATTACTATTACCGTAGTAATCGCATTTGAGCGACTGGAACGCATTGTGAATTTTTTTAACATCATCAAAGTTACTTGGCTGTTCAATCCAAGATCCCCATACACTTTCATCATTTGATGTTTTTGCAAGATCTATTCCCATTATTCCCGGTACTACTACAACGGCTCTTTTCAATTTAGGAATTGTTATGTTTTTGGTTATTCGCTTTACTTCTGTATCACCGGTCTTGGCAACTTTGTATGATAATTCAAAATCCAATTTTGCATTTATATCAGAATTATGTTTTGAATCTGTTGGAACTATAAATTTCAAAGGAATTGAATAGCTTTTACTTGGCTTTATTACCGAATAATTGTGTGTAAGTGAGGTTCCATACTTTGGTTCAAGGTTATCAGCAGTGATTTTTATCGATACATCTGTCGCATCGCCATCTCCAATATTATCCAAATATACATTTGCATTTATATCATCATAATTAAAATTGGAAATACTAACCTTATTATCAGCGTATACACTTAATGCTAACGGAGGAATTAAATTCTGTTCTAACTCACTCAATCCATAATAGGTAACAAATTCTCGTGTTTCACCACTGGTGAAAGTATCTTTGTTCCATGTGATGGATACTGCACTATCTCCATTAGATCGTCCTGGCTGAGTCACATAATCCCATAGCGTACTTGTTACATTTCCCCAATTAGTAAATTGTACTTTATCAGGTTTTCTGTCTCCCGATTTGTAGAATGTACCTTGTGCTACTACACCGGGATTAGTTGCGGAATCAAAGGCTTGCCATATTTGCGGAATATTAGAACCTGAATATACGGTTTCAGTTGTTACATCAGATCCGTTTACTCTGAATGGCGCAGCATCATTACCACCGAGCATAGTGTCCATCATAATTCTTATGCCCACTTGTTTGGCGTATTCTGTATCATTTTTGACGATATACTTAATCTTAACAACATCATCTCGTCCAGTCGCCGAATTCTCAATAATAGATAGTTCTTGTGTGACATCAACACCATCATAAGAAGCTTTGGAAACACTTTTAGAACCATCAGCATCATAAGTTACATTTGATGATGTAAACTCATTTATGCTTTCACCAACAACAATTGTTGTTTTTGATGTTCCTCCACCCGGATGACCGAAAAGCATCTTTTTATTATCATCAGTTGAACTATTAGGGTTTCCTCCTGTTGTACCAATAGTATAGTGCCCATTACTTGCAGTGTTGAACTCAATGTAGTCATTTGCTATTAAAGTATTATTTTTGAGAATACTTTTAAGCATTCTATTTTGGGGAACACTTACAGCAGAACTTGCCAGATTTGATTTCCATTCTTGGTACTCTTCACCATTAGGATCTAACGTTGAGTAATATTGATATTCGTCAACATAATCATCGGCAAAAGCAGGTAAACTCGTAAGCATAGTTGTAGATAACGCAATACAGCTAAGACCTGCCACGATACGTTTCAGAGGCAGAGTTGTTAACTCAGACAAGGTTATCGGAAACAATTATGGTTGCTAATTATTTTTTGTTCACATATTTTCTAAGCTCCTCCGGCTCAACAGGCTGTGCGAACCAGTGATAGCAAGCACTTGGAACAGATGTGGTAGCTACCACCAGTGCGAGAGCCGCCAGTGCCGTGGAAGCCTTCTTTGCGATACTCATCAGCTTTTTCATTACAAATCCCTCCTTTCAAACAGTTCAGATAAGTCAGGCTCTTTCGGTTGATAAAACGTAATACCGCAAACGCTGCCATTTGAGATATACAGCACCAGCCTTACAAGAGCAAGAATTACAATCGCCAAAATACTCCGTTTTTCTCTTTCCTTATCATCGTTTACTGTTATCACCCCGATTCAAAAAGTGACCGAGCAGTGCCATGATTGCTGACAGCAGCATTCCGCTTGATACATAAAGGCTTAGTTTTTGATATTGGAATACAAGCAGTGCAATCGTGACAACGGATAGGGTAACAGCTAAGATGCAGCTTCTTTTCCTTAGCTTGACACTCTTTTCCTCTGACATCGGTTTATTCGGATGCGGAACGGGAGCAATACATAGAATGATTGGTAATGCTATCATTATGAAACTGATGCTGAATATTGGCGTAATATGTCCGCTTACATTGCAAATGCCGTAAGAGAAAACCATCATCACCATGACAAGCGTGAACATACAACTAAGATGACTGTTAGCGTGAAACCCACCTACAAACTGTCTCAACCCCATAAATACGGCTATGAATACAACAACCGCAGGCAGCGTATGGGAAAACAGAGCAATCAGCAGGACGATAATGGTATTCAGCACATCAGAGATCAGCAGCTCCATTCCATATGCGTAGATCACCTCTTTGGATTCTTCCGTTATGTTCTGAACCACAAAAAAGTGTGCTATGCTTTTTGCAAGTTTTGAAATCATTTCTGAATCACTTCCTGCAAAAATCATAACACAAGTTGCAAATTTTTTCAATAGGTTTTGAGAAAAAAGGTCTCAAAGTGTCCCCAAATGTCGTCTTCTTGTCCCGAAATGCAAATAGTTAAATTTGTAAACAATTACGAACCATAATGTTCAGCTTAAAAATTCCGTCATCATAATCGAAACTTACTAACCCACCCAATCTATCAACGGAGGATTTGATACTGTTTATCCCTATGCCGTGAAGCCCTTGTTCTTTCTTTGTTGATGTTAAAACAGATGTATCTACCTTATCTGATGTATTTGTAATGACAATAAATAGCTTCTCTCGTTCTTCCATTAGGCTTATCCAAATATGCTTATGTGATACACCAGCTCTCTGGCAACCTTCTATTGCATTGTCAAGAGCGTTTCCGATGATACGGCACAACTCCAATTCGTCTGCCTTGATATTTGTTATGATATTGACCTTGCAAATAAACTCTATACCGTATGTCTGAGCAAGAGAACCCTTGATGTTCACAATAGAATCGACGGCATTATTACCAGTATAGCAGAGTCTGTTAGCAAGCCTTACAAATGAGCTTAGCTTGACAAGATATTCCTTAGCAGAATCAGTATCATTGTTTTCCAACATATCATTCAGAACTAAAAATTGATTTTCAATATCGTGTTTAAACTCTCGTACTTGCTTGTATGACAGGGTAAGCAGCTTATAGTTTTCCTGTTCCTGTTGCTTTATTGTTTCAAGGTATTTTAACTTTATCTTATCTTCAAAACTTTCAAAGAAATTAAACATAGCAAGGTTTATAAAGATAATTCCTGCAAGAGAAACGCCCAAAGAAACATAACTATAAGTGTTGCTGCCAACAAATCCATCAAGCATTGTTTGTAAAAGAAAAATACTTATGATTGGAATAACTATTATCAATATCCAATATTTTATCGGCAGTTCACGAATTTTTTTGTTTATTATGCGGTGCATCAATCCTATAAGCCATAAATAAATTATATTTGTGCCTACCATTCCGAGATAACGTCCTAAACCAGACTCTAAGAATTCATCTGGTGTTCCCATATTAGCAATGCAAAGTAATCCAATCACAATAGGTTCAGATATAGATATAATCAGTAAAAACAATATGTTCCAAAATATTTTATGACGGATTGAATCATCATAACAAATAAAGGACATGGAGCTAATAAGAATAATGGTTGTAATCAGATACACTAAAATATTATCTGTCAACAAAACTGTCGCTGACAGTATTACAGTAGAAAGAAGATACGACAGATAAAGAACTGCTTTATTAACTTTTGCCTTACTCAACAAGGAAAAGTATAAGAATACCAACATCATTTCAATTGCTACATTGACAATCTCAATGATATTTTCAATCAATACGGGCAACTCGATCATCTCCCTGTTGCATAGTTAAGATAGCGAGCAACTATCTCATCTTTATATGTTTTGCCTATGGGGATTTTTCTGCCGTTGCTTAGAATAATATCGTACTTGGTAATATTCTGTATATGGTCAAGATTTACAAGTATTCCACGGTTTATAATAGCGAAATTGTACTTTAACAACTCGCCACACACAGTTGAAAAATCGCCGCCGTACTCCAATTCACCATTAACTGTGAATAGTGATACCTTTCTTCTATGTCCCTCAAAGTAAAGAATATCTGTCAGCCTGAACTTGAATGACAGATTTTTATTATTGAAAGTGAAAGTTCTAAATCGCTGCTGGCACTCAGCAATGATAGAATTTAGCTGTTTGGTATATACATAGTCTGGCTGATTTTTCAATATATAGCGAAACGCTCCCACATCGTAGCCCTTAACGGCAAATTCGGCATAATTCGTCAGGAAAGAAATAATAACTGAACCATCTATCTGTCTGATTCTTTCAGCGGTCTGCAATCCGGTCAGATCGGGCATTTCAACATCGAGTATGATGACTTCATACATTCCCTTGACATAGAAACTCAATAAGTCTCTCCCGCTTGTAAATTCGTGTATTTCGCAGTCGGGGAGTTTCATTTCTCTTAATCTGTTATGAAGTTGTTTTAAGAATACAGGTTCATCATCAACGATAGCAATATTCATAGCAATCACCTCACAATTGGTCATGCTTTATGTATCAGTTATCATTATACCACATCGGAGAGATTATTTCAAGAGAAAAAATAGCTATGCCTCCATTAATAGTTTCGGAGACATAGCCTCATGTTGCGTTATTTTATATTCATCGAATATGGTCTATTGCCTGATTTAAGAGTGGGTGTACTTATAAGTGCTTCACAGATACCGTCCATGATACCACGAAACTGCATGACTATTTCTTTGCAGAAGCTCTCTCAAAGCTCAAAGACGGCGGTGTCATGGCATTTGTGACCTCGGCAGGCACACTTGACAAGCGTGACGAGACTACAAGGCAAATGTTGGCTGACAAGGCTGACTTCATCGGTGCGATCAGACTTCCGGGCGGTAAGAATGGTGCTTTCAAGGACAATGCAGGCACGGAAGTCACTACGGACATTATCTTCCTGAAAAAGCACGAAGGCAAGTCACTTGCCGAAATGTCCGATATTCCCGATTGGGTACATATTGGTGAAACGGCTGACGGTCTGCCGATCAACAAATATTTTGAACAGCACCCTGATATGGTACTTGGTACGGTTGTCGAGGGCAATAAGCTCTATGGCAGTGGTACAATGGTTGTTGCCGAGGACGGCTTTGACCTGAAATCGGCACTCCATGAAGCAGTCGGCAAACTCTCGACGGAGATCAGTCATGAGCATGGCAGAGATGTGTATGCAAAGACCGCTGACGGCGTTCAGGTGCAGATTCCGTCTAATCTGCGTAATTACAGCTTTTTCATGTCTGACGATCAAGTTTTCTTCAAGAAAAATAACGCTGCCTGCGAGTTCCGTTTCGATAGGGGAACAGCACAGCACAAGCGTTTCAAGGCATTTATTGAACTTCGTGACCTCACCCGTGAGCTGATTGAAGCAATGGAACTTGACAAGCCGGACAGCGTTATCAAGGATTTGCAGACGAAACTTAATGTGGCGTATGATGATTTTTACAAGAAGTACGGTATTATTCATTCTCAGACGAATAAGCGGTATTTCAGCGAAGATGTGTCATATAATCTTGTGGCAGGACTTGAAAAGAGCTATGATAAGACAAAACTCCTTGCAAAGTCCGATATTTTCACAAAGAGAACGATCGTTCCGCCAAAAGCGGTCAATCATGTAGACACGGCACTTGAAGCACTCACGCTCTCCGTTGCGGAAAAGGCAAGGGTTGACTTTTCGTACATTAGTGGATTGACGAGTATGACGGAGGACGAACTGAAGCGTGACCTGACAGGGGCGATTTTCAAGATACCCCATACGGAGAACGGTTATCAGACGGCTTCGGAGTACCTTTCGGGCGATATTCGCAAGAAACTTCGTGAAGCTGAGGAGATCGCTGAGTACGATCCTGATTTCAATATCAACGTATCGGCACTGAAACAGGCTATGCCCGAACCGCTGAAAGCAGGAGATATTGATATTAAGCTCGGTGCAGCTTGGCTTGATCCGAAGTATTACGAACAGTTCATGTATGAGCTGTTGCAGACACCAGCGTATCAGCGGAGTGACAGTCCGTCCGCCCGTTGGAACAAGTCTGCTATCGTGGGAGTGGAATACTCCGTACACGCTAACTCTTTCCATGTCAGCAACAAATCTTCCGACAGGTCGGTGCTTGCGACACAAAAGTACGGCACTCACAAGATGAACGCTTATGACATTTTTGAACATCTGTTGAATCTGCAAGAGCCGAAGGTATATAAGACTATCGAGGTTCCGGACGGCTTGGGCGATACAAAGGAAAAGCGTGTAGTGGATATAGATGCTACCCGTGTCGTACAGCGTAAAGCCGATGATATTCGCAAAGCTTTCAAGGCGTGGATATTCAAAGATCCGCAACGCCGTGAAGCTATCGTAGAGAAGTATAACGAACTTTTCAACAGTATCCGTCCCCGTGAGTTCGATGGCTCGGCTCTTTCCTTCCCGATGATGACTTCGGATATTAAGCTCCACGACCATCAAAAGAACGCAATCGCTCATGCGATGTTTGGCGGTAATACGCTGTTTGCACACTGCGTGGGTGCGGGCAAAACCTTTGAAATGATCGCAACGGCGATGGAAAGCAAGCGATTAGGTTTGTGTACTAAGAGCCTGTTTGCCGTGCCGAATCATCTGACGGAGCAGATCGGTGACGATTTTCAGAAGCTCTATCCGGGAGCAAATATTCTTGTTGCTACCAAAAAGGACTTTCAGAAAGCAAATCGTCAGCAGCTCTTTGCAAAAATCGCAACTGGAAACTATGATGCGGTTATCATAGGTCACTCTCAGCTCGGTAAAATCCCTATTTCAAAGGAGAGACAGGTCATGACGATCCAGAGTCAGATTGACGATATTCTCCGTGGTATCGAGGAACTGAAAAAGAGCGAAGGCTCTAAGTTTCAGATCAAGGCTATGGAGCGTACTCGTAAGAGCCTGCAAAAGCAGCTTGATAAGCTAGAAAAGGCGAATCAGGACGATACGCTGACTTTTGAACAGCTCGGTATAGACCGCTTGTTCGTCGATGAAGCCCATGAGTTTAAGAACCTGTTTGTCGCCACAAAATTGCAGAATGTAGCCGGAATTTCCAATTCTGCTTCGCAAAAAGCACTTGATTTGTTCCTCAAATGCCGTTATCTCGATGAAAAGACTGACGGTAAGGGCGTGATCTTCGCCACGGGCACGCCTCTCAGTAACAGCATTACAGAGCTTCACACCATGATGCGGTATTTGGAGTATGACTTCCTGAACAATCACGGATTACAGCACTTTGACAACTGGGTAGCAGTCTTTGGAGACCAGAAAACCGATTGGGAGTTAAAGCCTGCGGGCAATGGCTTCAAGGAGCGTACCCGTATCGCCAATTATACAGGTCTGCCCGAACTGATGAGTATGTTTAAGCAGGTCGCTGACATTCGTACTGCGGATACGCTGAAACTTGATGTGCCTGACTGTGAATATCAGGTGGTTCAAGTCGAAGCCACTCCGTTCCAGCAAGAGCTTGTTCAAGAGCTTGCCGACAGAGCTGATGCTATCAATGCAGGCAATGTTGATCCCACGATCGACAATATGCTCAAAATCACGTCGGACGGTAGGAAGCTTGGTCTTGATCCTCGTCTGATTGATCCGTCATTTGAAGATAACCCCGATACAAAGCTCAACCGCTGTGTAGAGAATGTTGCCCGTATCCACGCTGAAACGGCTGAGGACAGGCTCACGCAGATCATCTTCTGTGATTTGGGTGTTCCGCACAAGGCAACAGGAGAAGCAGAGGCCGAGGACGAAGATGCCGACGATGCTAAAGATAAGAAATCTATTGCTGAGGTTGAATCATTGGAGGAAGAATGCGATTTTTGTGTTTATGACGATATTCGTGACAAGCTGATCGCAAGGGGTATCCCTGCGGAGGAAATTGCATACATTCACGATGCGAAAACTGAACAGCAGAAATCCAATCTTTTTGATAAAGTCCGTAATGGTGAGATTCGTGTTCTGCTCGGTTCTACGGCAAAAATGGGTACGGGTACTAACGTACAGAAACGGCTTATCGCAGTCCATGACCTCGATATTCCGTGGAGACCGGCTGATCTGGAACAGCGCGCCGGAAGAATTATCCGTCAAGGCAATGAAAACAAGCAGGTACAGATCTTCCGCTACGTCACCAAAGGCACATTCGACGCTTATTCCTATCAGACTTTGGAGAATAAGCAGAAGTTTATCTCTCAGATCATGACGAGCAAAACTCCTGCGAGAAAGTGCGAAGATGTAGACCAGCAAGCTCTTACATATTCGGAGATCAAAGCTCTCTGCACGGGTGACGAGCGCATCAAAGAAAAGCTGATGCTTGAAAATGAAGTGAAAGAACTGAGGGTACTTGTTGCGGAACACCGCAACACGGTATTTGAAATGGAGGACAAGATCGCTCTGTTCCCTGAACAGGAACAGAAACTTACTGCGATACTTACTGATCTCCATACAGACCGTGAAGCACTCCGCAAGCTTCCAATTGATCCTGAGAGAAAACTGCCCGTATTCAAGATCACCGTTGGTGAGACAAAATACACCGACAGGAAAGAAGCAGCTAAGGCTCTTGAAGATGCTGTACTGGCTATAAAGTATGCCGATACGCCTGTTAAGGTCGGTTCGTTCCAAGGTTTTGACCTGACTGTTACAGTCAACAGCAATATGATGGGCGGTGGTATGTCGGCTTGCCTTAAAGGTGCCACTTCGCATACTACGAAGCTGATTGAGAGTTTTACCCATAATCTGAACCGACTTGAAGCCGCCTTATACAACATTGACAGCAGAATTGAGCGTACTCAGACTGACCTTGCAAAACTCAGGCTTGACCATGAGGAAGCCCAAAAGATCGTAGCAGAGCCGTTCCCTCAGCAGGAGGAGCTTGATACTAAGGAGCAAAGGCTGATAGTCCTAACCGATGAGTTGAATCAGGCTGCTATCGAAGCAAAGAAGAATGCCCCGAAGCGTAATAAGACTTGCTACTTTGAGAGGGCGAAGATGAAGCGTGATGCTGCAAGGCTCGCTAAGAAACCGAAAACTCCCAAGGACAAGGCTAAGGGCAGAGGTAAGCAAGGAATTGAATAAGTAACTTTGAACCCAGTGGATTCAAAGTGAAAGCGGAGGTGACGATAAAGTTCCTCCGCTTTTTTACTCTGATGTATTTTTTATACTTAACAAAAGGGACTTGCTTGGTTTTAGCTCCAATTTTAATGCGTTTAAGGCAGAAAATCATGTCTGGAGTTCTATAGAAAAATCCTGTTCCCTTTAGCCAACTAATACCACATTCACAATGCTTTAGCCCTATAAACTGCTGCCGCATCTTTCTACCGCATTCAGGGCAAAATGAGCTGCTTTTCATTGCTTCATATCCTTGATAGTTTTATAAGCGTTTCGGCTATAGCTTTTACTTCTTCCTCGGTGTTGTGTTTGCCAAGGGTGATACGAATAGTCCCTTCGCAATAATCCTCCGGTACACCGATAGCCTGTATTACATGAGAAACTTGCTGATTATGACTGTCGCAAGCTGAGCCTGTAGAAACGCATATACCTTTAAGATCAAGCATATGCATCAGTCCTTCGCCACTTTTCCCTTTTATTGATAGATTTATATTGCCGGGCAGTCGGTTTGTTGGATGCCCATTAAGAATGAATGGGACATTTGATGCTTCTAATATTGAAAGTAATTCTTCTGATAAACAACGCAAGTGTTTTGCATTCTGTTCCATTTCAATTATGTTTTTCCTTAATGCAACAGCCATCCCTACGATTGCAGGAACATTTTCAGTTCCAGCTCTCATACCAAACTCTTGTGAGCCACCATTATGAAAAGGCTGTAATACCCTTTCTTTACAGTACAAGAAACCAATACCTTTGGGACCGTTGAACTTATGAGCGGATGCGGATAACATATCAATGCCCAGCACTTTTACGTCAATCGGAATATGTCCGACTGCCTGAACTGCATCTGTGTGGAATAAAGCACCATGAGAGTGTGCTATTTGAGCAAGCTCTTTGATTGGTTCTATTGTTCCAATTTCGTTGTTTGCTGTCATGACGGAAACAAGCCCTGTTCGATCTGATATGTACCTATTTAATGTATCTGTTGCTACAACACCTTTGCAATCTACTGGCAAGTATGCAACAGGGTGCTTAAGTCTTTCAATGTCGTAACAAGAATTGAGGATTGCGTGATGCTCGATTTGCGAAGTGATAACAGCTTTATAGTCATAATCAGAAAGAGCAAAGCCCTTAATTGCCCAATTATCGCTTTCTGTACCGCCAGAAGTAAAATAGATTTGTTCAGGTTCAGCATTAATGCATTCGGCAATCGTCTTGCGAGCTGCTTTTATAGCCTGTTTTGCTTTCTTTGAATAGCTATACGCTCCTGATGGATTAGCGTAGTTTTCAAGCAGAAACGGCTTCATCGCTTCAAATGCATCTGTATCTAATTGAGTTGTTGCCGCATTATCAGCGTATATCACCATACTTCACCTCACAAAAACAACGTACAGCCTTCTTCTTTGAATTCTTCAATCTTATCTAATATATCTTGAACACCTACATCAAGTACGCTTGCAAGGCAATCAAGACAGTAGAAGTTTTCTGTATCCTCTCCTATAAGTTTAAGATTGATACCAACTTCATCTTTTGATAGATCCTTTTTACCGCACGATATACATGGTGATGCCTTTACTTTTTTCATTCTTCGTCAAGTTCCTCTACATCAAAATCGGGAACGGTTTTCCCTTGTAACTTCTCGTCAGAAAAGCCCATTTGAATGCGGACTATCGCTCTCATATCCATTGCGGGCTTTAAGCAATAATTCCAAAAATCGCTTCTGCTAATGTCACTTGGTTTTCTGACTTTAGGGAATAGTAACTTCAAGAAGGCTGTGCAGATTTTCTTGATAGCTTCTGTATCTCTTGTATCAGAGTCGGGTGGCATTACGATAAGCTTATCGACAATGACTCTGTACGATGCATCATCACGAAGCTCGTGCATTATTGTTGCAAAGTATTCCGAGTTAAGCGCCCAGCCCTGTGCCTTCATATCATCTTTCATTCTTGGTAAATCCCAGCCCTTTATGAAGCCGTGAATTCTGTCAAGGAATTGTGGCTGGTGGAAAGGCTTCGGCAACTCTACACACATATTGACGTATTCGTTCTGCTTATCAGAAGATATATTACCAAGAAAGATGATTCCTGCATCGACATTCACTTCATGATTATCAGGAGCGCGATATTTACCGTTCTCCATAATTGCTTGAAGTGCAGACTGAATCTCGGCATCTTTCATGTATTCAGCTTCTCTTATCTCGTCCAAAGCGACATAATCTCTGAAAGCGACAACTCCTTCTTTTTTAGTTGTCAGATCATATATTAGCTTTGAACGTGTAACTTTTCCTGAAACAAGCCAACCATACCTTGAAATCTGACCAAACAGATAAGACTTACCCGTTCCAGGAGGAGCAAGTTCCATAAGGTTAACTCTTTTTTCAACGAAAGGCAGAAGACGCTGAATCATAGTGAGCTTTTGCTCAAAGGACTCATATCCTTCCGGATTATAGTCAACAGCAGAAAGTATAATGTCTACCCACTCTGTCAGAGAGAAGTCCTCGTTTGCAGACTTATAATCTTCCAATGATACTTCATAGGGACAAAAATCCTGATAGCTTACAAGTTTGATCTTGCCAGGATCTTTTTCATCTTCGGGCATATAGTATCCTATTTCAATAATGCCCCAATTCTCCTCGGATTTCAATAGCTCATCGCAACATTCATCCCAAACTTCTCTCGGAATAATTGTTTCTTTGAACTCAAGACCGAAATCCGGCAGCCTAAACGTGACAAGCTGATTCTTGATATTTATGTTTACAGAGATTTTTCCCAAGAATTTGACTGTCTCATGGAAATTCACAACACGGTTCAGAATGCTTTTCCATTCTTCTTTCTTTGGAATGAATTGCTTAATAAACTCACTCGCACCGTCTGTGTCTATCTCTCCATCTTCATCTTGAAAGCGCTTAATTACCCAATCACGCATAAATGATGGCAATTTGAATGAGGAAATGAAGTTGCTCTTTTTCAGGTCTTTATACAGAACCATTTCATCAAACGCATCTCGAAGTCTATCAATGAAGTCAGCACTCTGATATTCTAATTCGCTCATACAGACCTCCGATTATGAAAAGAAATCCTTTGCTGTGCCTACTGCTTTCTTTGTTTCAAACGTCATATCTTGTTGTATGAGTGAATCGCCATCATACAAATCAGCAGTAAATTTTCCACTACGTTTTATTTCAGGAATATCAAACTTGTAGTGTTTAGTATCGACATTTCCACTACAACTGCACTCACAGGAGAATGCAGGATTTGTAATGCCCTTGATTATCAGCTTTGGAGCTGCTATCATCAAGTTAGAATGAACCACAACAGAAACAATTTCTTTGTTATGAAACTCAATATATTTGCTTACGAAATAAATGTCCGTCTTTTCAGGCTTTAATGTAAGTTCAATGATAGGAACAACGGTTTCTTCGAGTGTTGCTCCGCCATGTACTTCAACATTTGCCGGACGACCGCCTTTGAAACGATCATAATTTGCAAGGATAGCAAAGCCATTCTCATATACACCCTCAGAAATGTTTGGATCAGAAGATGTCGGACAGCATCTTCCGCTATGACTACCGTTGCATTCTAAAGTGTGCATCTTGCATTCTGATTGGTGTATTACAGATAACCTGCTTGCACCATGATCTGATATAATGATTATCTTCTTAAATTCCTGATTAATGAGCATCTCTTTGAGCTGTTTAAGTTCTTTATCAATAATCTCAAGCTCTAAAAACAGATGAACCGGCTCTTTACATTTTCGATAATCGAATTCTTTACTATGGTGCTTCAGCTCGTCAAGCTCCTTAGTGCCAGGCAGTTTTAGCTCTCCATTATCATCAGGAACAAGTTTGAAGAATTTCTTGAATTCAAGATTTTGTGATGTTATAGAGGGAAGCTCGCAGTGAGCTACATGAATGACAAACTGCAATCCATATGTTTTGCATCTATCAATAATAAATGCTAAGTATTCCACACCCAAAGCATCAAAGAAATGGATTTGAGCATCACTTCTATCAATATCATTCACGATGCTGATTCTTGGAAGTAATTTAGTAAATGGACGCATTACAGCGTTATTATCAACCACTTCCATGAACTCAGGATAAATTCTGTTTGTGACTTTTTGGAGTTTATAGTCATGGAAGTAGTCTGTGAGCATTGATAGCAAATCCGTATCATTTGACGGGTTAGGTGTGTTTCGCTCATCGAATTTAAACCCATTCAGGTAAACATATAAATCGTGGAAAGCATATTCGGTAACAGTACGAATCTCAGATTCAGTGTATGAATACTCTGGTTTTCCAAGATAGAATAAAAATGCTCTTTTTTCCTTATAGCTTAAATCTGTAAGATAATAGATAGCATTTTTTTCGTATTTTCCTACATGATCGCAGTACTCTTGCGTTAATACGCTATTATCGGGGAGCTTTTCTATGATTCGTTTCCTTTCTTTATACAAGGATACGAAATTTGAATCATCATGCTTATAATCCAACAGCATCATATAGACCAAATCTATAAGCTCATTTAAGGACTGACTTTTCTTTACAGCAAGGGAGAGATATGTGTTTTCCTTAACGCCAAATATCTTCATTGCAAGCCAAAGATACCATGCCTTCTCCGATTTCAGATCATCAAAGACATCATCTATCAGCATAGACAAATTAACGGTACTTCCTAATACAGTATCAATAGCAGCGGATAATGGACCGTGTTCTTTTAATATGTTTGATAAGCTCGTCCATTGTGCGTCAGTACCCCAGCTTTGCTCCAATGATGCCTTTATCTCCGGATGATTTCTGCACAAAATTGTGAAAATACCATTTATGGTATCCACAGGCATCATTGCATTTTTGAATAACGTAGATGAATAATGAGTATGAACAATAAGCTCGGATTTCAACGAAGAATCATTACAATATGACATATTCTCTAACATGGAAAAGAGTTTGGAAATTCCCTTTATCACCGAAGAATCCTTCTCTAATTCAGAGGATTGTGTCAATGTTATCTTAGGTAAACAGATTTGTGGCTTCTCTAATATAACCGTGCGGTGGTCAGGTCTTCCTCCGTCAGCACTAATAGCATTACTTAGAATGCTGCTACAACCGTAGATGATTATAACAACATGACCATGTACTGACATTTGCAGAAGTGTTGATACAGATTTCTTTAACGCCTGTTCTCCACGAAGCATATAATATGGCGATAATCCGAGGACAACTCCATTGTCAGCAGAAGCGACATGAGTGAGCAATTCACTTTCATTAGGAAGATTGTCCCCATTACAGTAGTCTGATACCCTAATAATCTTTTTATTACTGTCCGCTTGCATTTTAGAACAAATATCTTGCAATATCGTTGCATCATCTATATTAGCTATGAACGGATAACCACTTACCTCGGAATTAAAGTAAGCGATTATCTCGTTGAAACAGCTTTCTGCATCGTAACAACGCATTATTTACCATCTTCTCCTTTAAGAATCTGTATGCCGAATTCAGCATCTTCGTCAATTCTGCGTTTCAAATACTCTCGGAGTTGAGCGGTATCCATTCGATCAATTATCTGACTTGCCTTTTCGCTTCCTCGGAGCTTGTACTCCTTATCAACCATAGACTTCAGATATTTTTGGACTTCACTGCTGCCGAACCAATAGTAAGGCGACTCCTGCAATAGCTTGGCTCTGAGTTTACTTCTTATATCGTTGACATCGGTCAAAAGGACAGAATTTGTGCCTACAATAAGCTCCATAAAGAGTCTGTCTCTCTCACTGCCATCTGATAATCTATCGTAAAAATCAGTACTATTCATAAACTCAATAGCAGCTTTTGCGTCATCCTCAGAGGGATTTGAACTCTTAATAATATCGAAAATTCTACGAGCAATCGGACGCTGTTCCTCTGAAACCATGCAGAGAATTGGTGTGTTATACTTTTCAGACCATTCTACAGGATCTTTGGTACCAGTCTTTTCATGCCAAAGTGCCTGCATTTTCTTCTTCCATTGGCTTAGGATATACTCGTCGATCTTACCCTGAACAAAATTATAATACTCGGTTTTACCTTTTGTGAACTGTCCGGCAGGCAGACTGTTATAAATCTCAGCAATTTCGTAATCACTCAGATCACTAAGTAAAGAGTTAGCGTCTGCCTTGAAATACGGAACTTGATCCTTATAGAAAGCATCGAAGTTTTCTCTTTGAGTGAGAAGCAGATCATAGAATTTCTGCTTATTCTGCTCTGCAATTGCGTTGTTTCTCTTAATAGAACTTAATTCCCAAAGGAAAAGTCCTAAATCGCCAACCTGCTTTGCCACAACCTCACAAGGCATCTTAATGTTGTTAGTACGTCTGTTCCACTCGGATATTGTATCCTGCAATGTGGCACAAGAGGAAAGGCTCTTGTTGCTTTCTCTGATGATCTTGTATTCAAGAATTACGCCTAAGATTTTTTCGTCTGCTGTTTGTGTACTCCACACCCAATTACCGTCACCTGCATTGAACTTTTTCTTCACTTCATCAATGTAAGCTCCGTTATCGTTGATTTCAGCAGCTAATTGTCTCAGTTCTCCGCCTTTATATTGTTCTATGTATGCAATCATACCATCTCTGCACTTGTTGTCACTCATCAAGCCTTTGAGGTCATCAATTATAGACGGCGATTCTTCAAAAGCCTCACCAATACGTTCTGCCAGTTTGCTTTCCGATTCCTGAGTGCCATTTGCAGTATTGGCTATTCCTGTGTAGCAATCGATCACTTCTTCGATAGTAGATTTCGGATTAGCAAGCTGTTCGTTATCAATAAGATATTTTACGCACCAGATCGGGAACTGTAAGTTTTTCATTTTAATCCTAACCTGATCTCTGGTCGCTTCAATAGAAGTACACATTGACTCAGGAATACCGAATATGGCAGAAGAACCCTTTAGGAAACTTCTCATGCTTGAGGTCATAGTAACGATAAATTCGTCTTTGTAGTTCTTTGACGGGTTATTCTTCTGATTCAGAGCGTTGGCAATCATAATTTTCATCTTGTCAACGGTCATAGTTTCGGTATTAGAATGGTTGCTCCAGAAATAATTTGAGGTAGCATATTCTTTAAGGCAGAAACCAAGTACAAATGACGTAATAGAAGTCGGCATAAATCCAAACGGTTGCTTCTCCATCTCGTTTAAAATGGTCATAATGCTGACTTCACCGTTATTGTTTTTGAAGCTATCCTCGATGATTTCTTCGATTCTTGTCTTAACCTTAACGATTACAAGGCTTTGCTTGGTGCTATCCTTCCAGTAATCATCAACTTTCCATGCTCCTGAAAGTGCATTTTCGATGCTCAAATTCTTATTTGCAACATGGTATGCACTCTTGGTTTCCTGCTTTATACCGAGTTCAGCACCCTGAGAAAGATTAAATGCACTGTACAGCGTAGCATTCAGGCTGTACTGCTCAAGGCAGGAAACGTATGTCTGAAAATCGTAGCGCTTCAGAGCTTCCTGTAAATCGGACAGGTTAGCTTTTCTCTCACCATTAGGATTTTGAGGAGTGAAGAACGTGAACGCTCCATTTGTGATATTCTGCTTCCATTGACGTAACACACCGTCAGCCTGATCTTGGAAATGCTTTGCCTGATTGCCGTCCTTTGTAGAGTAATACTTACTGAACGCAAGAGCTTCTATGTACTGATCATAGAGATCTTTTCCCATAGGGGTAAGTGTTTCGATAAAGAGAACATCATTATTTGGTGATGATACTGCTTTCAGGATATGATTTTTTACTTGTTGTGCTTCAATGTCATTCAAAGCGAATGTGATAATAATCTTGAATCGCTCCGTGTAGGAATGTCTTAGCTGATTATTCAATGCTGTCGTAAATCCGCTTTCCGATGCGAATTCGGGCTTGTATCTCATTTCTACAGGCTTAGGAATGACGACAGAGTCGGCTAATCCTGCGATAGTAATCAGGCTTGTTGTCTTTGTTTCAGCAATAGCCTGATCACGGTATTTCTTGATACCGTCGCCAACATTACCATTTGCAACGCAATATTCTTTTTTACCGTTCGCCATAGGTTTCTCGAAGATAAGCCCTTTTTCACGGAGTCCCTCAGCGATAGCCTTTGCCTTACCGACACTCCAATCCGTTCCTCTGAACGAAAGGTCAAGTGTTTCGGCATTAGGCGACAGCAAATCATCATTCGATATTCTTACCGATACTGCCTGTAAAATCAGGATTGTCTTTAATACTTTTTGTTCTTCCGGAAGAAGACTCTCGGATTTCAGACCGTCATAGCTAAGGAAAATTCCACGTACATCGTCACTAAGTCCGCTAACCTGTTTCCCACAGAAAAAGTCCCACAACATATCAACGGTCAAAATATTCATTCTATCGAAAGGGCTATAATTATTAATAAACCACTTAAACCCCTGTGAATCGCTGCTTTCATTGATGACGAAGTCAAACATACTGCGTTGATTAGAGTTAAACATACTCGCAATCTGACGGAGTATAAGGGCAGCATAAGGGTGAATAGGCGCAACGCCCTGAAGATCATCGTCCGTGAAAGTTGACTTCTTACTTGACGAAGCTCTTTCAAAACTCAGTATACGCTTTCTGACCTCAGACAATCTGCCATTAACAGCGGGCAGAATTTTTGTATTCCATTCCTCAGCAGGAACAGGATCGCTTGTGATCTTCATTGCCTGATGCAAAAGTTTGAAAGCTGTATTCTCAGGCAGAGAAATTTCAACTGGCTTCTGGAATCTGTCAAGGAATTTCTTTGCTGCCTTAGAGTCAGCAAATACCTTTTCCGCTTCGTGTGTTACAATAATGAAGTAGAACGGGTGTGAATTGCTGATTTCAAGCAGAGTTTGGAAACCAGTAAGTCCCATAGGGTGATTTTGCAAAAATTCAGAAAACTCGTCCCACGCAAAAATAATAGCTTTGATATTGTTCTTTTCAATAATATCCTTGATCCAATCGGACATAGCATTGGTGTCTTTCAGGATACCATACTGACCAATATCCTTCATCACAGTCATTACCTTGCGGAGCATTTCCTCGGACTGCTTAGCATTATCACCAGTAATGATCCTCTCGACGTCATCAACGGACATCTCAGGAAATTCCCAGGCATAATCGTCCTCTTTGATAAGACTGTCAAAATATGTTCTGTCGGTGAAATTTATCACGTCCGCAAACATGGAACGGTTGCTCATATTGTGACCGTATAGAA
>OGHY01000530.1_pt1 | contig 20599 bp, 19 predicted proteins | sample 1571541 | NCBI WGS metagenome assembly OGHY01 (sample SAMEA2581943, study PRJEB24529) | metagenome | biome: Human gut stool | place: China | collected 2011
CGCCGCGCAGGTTCTCACTGATGAGCTTGATGGCTTCCAGATGGAACATATCGGAGATGGTGCAGTGGCCCTTGGTGATGTAGCCCTCAATGGCGTGGGTCAGAGCGTCCATACCGGTGGCAGCGGTCAGGCCCTTGGGCATGGAGGACATCATATCGGGGTCCACGACGGCGATCTCCGGGATGTCGTTGGTATCGACGCAGACGAACTTGCGCTTCTTCTCGACGTCGGTGATGACGTAGTTGATGGTAACTTCGGCCGCAGTACCGGCGGTGGTGGGCACAGCGATGGTGAAGACGGCGTGCTTCTTGGTGGGTGCGACACCTTCCAGAGAGCGGACATCCGCGAACTCCGGGTTGTTGATGATGATGCCGATAGCCTTTGCGGTGTCCATGGAAGAGCCGCCGCCGATGGTCACGATGCAGTCTGCCTCAGCAGCCTTGAAGGCCGCCACACCGTCCTGCACATTGGCGATGGTGGGGTTGGGCTTGATCTCGCTGTACACAGCGTAGGCAAAGTTTGCCGCATCCAGCAGGTCGGTGACTTTCTTGGTCACGCCGAACTTGATGAGGTCGGGGTCGGAGCAGACGAACGCCTTCTTGTAGCCGCGGGCGGTCAGTTCGGGAACGATGTTCTCGATGGCACCGTGGCCATGGTAGGAAATGGTATTCAGTACGATACGATCAGCCATAATTACGATCCTCCAAATCATTGTACCCGTTTTCAGCCGGGTCTCTCTGCCTTTTACTTTACCACATTGTTAAAAACTATGCAATGTCAAATTCTTATGATTTTTATGAATTTTTTATACGCATCTCACTGTTTCTGGACAAATGTGCTGTTTTTGTGCAAAAAAGTACCCTCTCAGGCAAACCCTGTGGGTTTGCCTGAGAGGGTAAGCCTTACCACAGTCGGATGACCTTGATGACGCCTTCGGCCTTATCGCGGGCCAGCTCCAGATGGTGCTGCAGCGCATCGGCGGCGGTGTCCCAGTTGTCGTTCAGGGCCGCATCCAGGATGTGCAGATGCTCCTCGCAGGTCTGGTCCTGATTGATCATGCTCACCTTGCCGGTCATGATGCGGAACCGGGTGTTCAGGCCGGTGATGCGGTCATAGGCCGAGCGCAGGTACTTGTTGGGCAGGCTGCTCATCAGCAGCTCGTGGAAGTCATCGTCCGACTTGCAGAAGTCGTCGATGCGGTCCGGGTGGTGCATCAGTTCCTTATAGTCTTCCAGTGCCTGCCGGGGGATCAGGTTGCCGTAATTGCGCAGCGCATACGGCTCCACCAGAAGGCGCATCTCGAACATGCTGTGCACATCGTCCTCCGTGATGCCGGAGACCATCAGGCCCTTTTTGGGCAGAATGGTGATGAGACCCTCCTGCTCCAACCGGCCCAACGCATCCCGCATGGGGGTGCGGCTGATGTTGCCCATCTCCGCACAGAGCTTCTGCTCGTTGAGAAACTCATTGGGACGGTACTCACAGTTCAGGATCTTTGTTTTCAGGTACTGGTAGGCCTGGAGCTTCAAGCTCTGCTTTGCCTGCTGTTCCATCTCTTTCATCTTTCCAATCTCCTAACCGAACAGATCATTTCATTCCGATGTTCGTCTCAAACAACGCAAAGCCGCCCGAAAGGCAGCTTGTATCCCTGAAATAATCCAACTCATCTCATATAAACATTATCACACAACTTGTCAATCTTTACAAGAGTTTTTCCAAAAGATTGGGAGCTTTTCCGTTTTGCACAGATATTCTGCCGTATTTTCTCGCATTATTCACAAAGTTTTTTGTGCTTGTCACCAACTCTCCCATCTTGTTTTGCATCGAAGGATAAATTGTGGTACACTTGATGCGGAAAGGAAGGCGGATATCATGGCAGGTCGCGGCGGATACAACACCAAAACCCGGCAGCTCATCCTGGATTACCTCATCAACAACCGGCAGCACGCGGTCAGTGCGTCGAATATTCTGGAACATCTGGAGGCCGAGGGCGCCAGCCCCAACCCCACCACCGTCTACCGGTATCTCGACAAGCTGGCGGGCGAACAGCGCATCATGAAATACGTCGCTGACAAGGGCGAAAAAGCGGTGTTCCAGTATGTGGACGAAGGGCGGCACTGCCGGGAGCATCTGCACCTCAAATGTGTGCAGTGCGGGCGGATCTACCACCTGGACTGCCACTTCATGGACGAGGTGCGCGCCCATCTGATGGCCGAACACGGCTTTACGCTCCAGTGCGAGGGAAGCGTTTTGTACGGACTTTGCCGCCGCTGTGCGCAGCAAAATGAGCAGGCTGAACAAACCGCAGAAAATTCAAATTCGGCTGTTGACACGGACAAAAAGCCGTGATACAATTCAGGCAAGAAAAGCGTTGACCGGGAAAAGTAAGGTCCAACCGCTCTTTTTCAGAGAGCGCGGGCAGGTGTGAGCCGCGCAGAGAGCCGGACCCGAACGAACCCCCGTGAGCTTCCCCCTGAACCCGCGCAAGGCGGCAAGTAGGGGCAGACGTGCGCCGCTCGTTATCGCGGCAGTGCTTTCAACGGGGAGAGCGCACAAAAGTGACTGACATGCCCAGCGTGTCGGTAATTTAGGTGGCACCACGGATACGGCAGCATTCGTCCTAGCAAAATGGGATGAAAGCTGCCGTATTTTTTTATTTGAGACCGCTCCGATCCGGAAAGGCGGCATTGCCAAGCAATGACGGAGCGGTCACTTGAGAGGGGTAAGAACGATGTGTTGTGTAATGGGTTACACCGGGCACGATCTGAGTGCCGCCAAGTTCAAGGATTATCTGCTGCGCACCGTGATGCGCGGCCCGGACGACCAGCGGGTCGTGGAAGGGCCGTTCGGCCTGATGGGCTTTGGCCGGCTGGCCATCATGGGCCTGACGCCCGAAGGCATGCAGCCGTTCTACCGCGGAGCCGACTGTGTGGTCTGCAACGGCGAGCTGTACGGCTTCCGCTTTGAAAAAGAGATCCTGAAGCGCCGTAGCTACAAGTTCCAGTCCGACTGCGACTGCGAGATCCTGCTGCCGCTTTATTATGAGTGCGGCCTCGACATGTTCCGCCATCTGGACGCTGAGTTCGCCCTCATCCTCTACGATTCCCGCAAGGACCGCCTCATCGCAGCCCGCGACCCCATCGGCATCCGCCCGCTGTTCTACGGCTACTCCAAGTCCAGCCACCAGATCGCATTCGCGTCCGAGATGCAGAACCTCATCGGCTGGTGCGACGACATCCGGCCCTTCCCCATTGGCAGCTACTACTGCGACGGCCGCTTCGTCCGCTATGAGGACATCGCCGATGTGCCCGCCCCCATGGAAGACGACATGGAGACCACCTTGACCAACATCCGCGAAAAGCTCATCGCCGGTGTGGAAAAGCGTCTGGACGCCGACGCACCGGTCGGCTTCCTGCTTTCGGGAGGTCTGGACTCCTCGCTGGTCTGCTCCATCGCAGCCAAAAAGCTGAGCAAGCCCATCCGCACCTTTGCCATCGGTATGGACACCGACGCCATCGACCTGAAGTATGCCCGCCAGACCGCCGACTATCTGGGCAGCGAGCATCACGAGGTCATCATCAACCGGGAGATGGTCCTCCAGAGCCTGGAAGAGGTCATCCGCCTGCTGGGCACCTGGGACATCACCACCATCCGCGCCAGCATGGGCATGTATCTGCTGTGCAAGGCCATCCACGAGCAGACCGATGTCCGTGTCCTGCTGACGGGCGAGATCTCCGATGAGCTGTTCGGCTACAAGTACACCGACTATGCCCCCACCGCCGACGCCTTCCAGCAGGAGAGCCAGAAGCGCATCCGCGAGCTTTATATGTACGATGTCCTCCGCGCCGACCGCTGCATCTCCTCCAACAGCATTGAGGCCCGTGTGCCCTTCGGCGACCTGGACTTCGTCCGCTACGTGATGGCCATTGACCCCGAAAAGAAGCTGAACAGCTACGGCAAGGGCAAGTACCTGCTGCGCAAAGCCTTCGAGGGCGACTGGCTGCCGCCGGAGATCCTGTGGCGTGAAAAGGCCGCCTTCTCCGACGCCGTGGGCCACAGCATGGTGGACGACATCAAGGAGTATACCGAGAGCCTTTACACCGACGAGGAGTTCCAGCTCCGCCGGGCAAACTATTCGGCCCACTGCATGCCGTTCACCAAGGAGAGCCTGTTCTACCGCGAGATCTTCGAGAAATACTACCACGACCAGAGCCGCACCATCGTCGATTTCTGGATGCCCAACAAGGCATGGCCCGGCTGCAACGTCAACGACCCCTCCGCCCGTGTGCTGGCAAACTACGGCGCATCGGGGGTGTGATTTTTTATTTTTGCTCTAGATGCAACAATTTTGCATCTAGAGTTTTTTTGTGCAAACAAATAAGTTCAAAGAATTTTAGCAAATTCTAACAAGATTGATTTCAAAAAACAGCGGCCGCTTTCCAATTTGGAAAACTGCCGCTGTTTTGCTTTTTCTGCGTCTTGCACATCTGCTCCCAACATGCTACGCATTGTGCAGAAGGAAGCGTTCCCCAGCACTTTGCTGGAACGTCAAGTCACTTTTTGTTGTGCTAAGGTGTCCCGGAATTCCTTCCATAGGCCGCTGCGCCCGGTCAAACGGTCCGCTGTTTCCTCGCCGAAGGTGAGTTTCAGCTTTTGATAGGCTTCCCGCAGATTGACCGGCCGGGACGTGGTGTTATGTGCATCCGATGCTACCACATCAATGACACCGCTGCTCAGCCAGCGTTCCACCCGCCGCCGCTTCCAGAAGCTGCCCGGCTCCAGCACCGTGGAACCGTTCATCTGGCAGGCCACAGGATACCGGGCCTTCAGCTTTTCCAGCAGGCCCCGCGATTCCAGGCAACGGTAGCGCTCCACATGGGCCATCAGAATGGAGTAGCCGCACACAGCCACTTCTTCCAGCCCGTTTTCCAGCTCTTTGGCGGAAGTCTGCGGTAAAAACTCCATCAGCACCCAATCCGTACCGGCCAGCGTGGGCAGGCCGTTTTCTCTGGCCGCATCCCGCAGCATGGGGTTGTACAGCAGCTCCGCACCGGGGTACAGCCGCAATCCATACCCCTGCTGTTGACAATAGGCCTGCGCTGCATCCAGGTGGCGCTGGTAGCGCTCCTGTGGAAAGGCCTCCAGGCCCGGTGTCGCGTGGGTGGTGGCCACCAATGTGGTGATGCCGTTGGCAACAGCTGCGTCCAGCATCGCCCGCATCTGTTCTTCCGTGCGGGCACCATCGTCCACTCCATAGACCACATGCGTATGCAGATCTAAAAACTGTTCTGTCATGGGTTCAGCTCTTCTTTTCTTCTGCCTCTTTTTCGTAGGCCTTGTAATAACTGGAATAATGCGATTTGTAATAATACTTCTTGTTGGCAAAGCCCTCGTAATCCACCTGATTGAGGATGGTGCCAAGGATGGGACAGCCCGTTTGTTCCAACTGGTTTTTTGCGTCGATCAGCTCCTGCCGGTGGACCTGATTGTAGCTCACCACCAGCAGAATGCCATCGCAGACCTTTGCGATCTCCGCAGCATCAATGACCACGCCCACCGGAGCCGCATCCACGATCACGTAATCGTACTGCTCTGCCAGTCCATCCAGCAGGTTCTGAAACCGCTCAGAGCTCAGCAGCGGGATGGGATTCAGCAGTTCGTGGCCCATAGGGATAAAGTCCATGCCCGGAACGTTGGTGTGGAACAGGACTTCCTCCTTTTCGGCAATGCCGGCCAGATAGTGAGACAGGCCCTGCTTTTTGGAACCCGGCGCAAACTGCACCCCATAAACAGTGGTGATCATGCTCCGCCGCAGGTCCGTATCCACCAGGACCACCCGCTTGCCTCGCTCTGCCAGCTTCCGGCACAGCGTAATGCTGGTAAAGCTCTTGCCCTCGGATGCGTGGGAACTGGTAAGCATGATCTTTTTGATATTCCGACCCAAAAAGGAAACATTGGTGGAAAGGGTGTTGAAGGCCTCATTGACCGGGTAGCTCAACTGGGGAAGTTTTCGAAATTCAAGTCTGTTCACAGCGTTTTCCCTCCCGGCAACTTCAGGCCGATCTGCTTGTCTGCCCTCTGGTGTTTTGGCTCATCGCCCTTTTCCAGCGGGATCACCGCCATCGTCACCAGGCCGGTGTATTTCTTGATGTCCTCCGTCGTCTTGTAGGTATCGTCCAGCAATGTCATCACAACAACGACACCCGCACTGACCACAAAGCCCAGCAATGCTCCCAGCAGGATGCTTTTGGTCTTGTTCGGGCTGACCGGCTCCGTAGGAACCAGTGCTGTGGACATGATAGAGATCTTGTCCGTTGCCATCTTTTTAGCAATGTAGTCCTGCACCACGGTAACATACTCATTGGCGATGTCTGCTGCTTCCTGCGCAGACTCCGACGTCACGGTGATCTCCACCATCCGGGTGTTGGAGGCATTGGTCACAGAGAGCATCTTATCCAGCTGGCTGTAGGTATAGGGCAGGTCCAGGTTGGAGATCACCTTCTCCTGCACCTCCCACATATGAAAGACCTGGATATAGTCATCGGTCAGAGCCGTGCCGATCTGCAGATCGGAGATGTTGATGTCCGAGTCTTTCTGGCTGATGACGTAAATGGTAGACGACGCCTGATACTTGGGCGTCACAAAAAACAGCACCCCAATGGCTGCGATCAGGGCGCAGGCCACGGTTGCTGCTGCAAGCAGCTTCCATTTACTCAGCAGCGCATAAAACAGCTCCAGGAGGTCAATGGTCTCCTCGTCTCCATTGCCGGGCTGGGGCGAATTCACCTTATTGGGGGGTGGCATTTGGTATTCTGACATAGTTTTGTTCTCCCTTTGATTTATTCTGAAGCAGAAAGAAAGCAGTGGCAGCAAATGCCACTGCCTTCTGTAAACCTACAAAAGGTACTTTCTCAAACTCAGACCTTTGCAGTCTTCTTGGTCGCGACCACGGAACGCCTCCTGACGTTCCATGCGGCTGGCGTTGGTCCCATCTCCGACCGTCATCCGGCTGCGGACAAAGGTCTCGGCCTGGTCCCCATGCAGCGTCAGGGTCGTGCCCTTGGTCATTGCAGGGTCTATGGAGGAGAAATCATCCTCCAATGTCACGGTGACACCGCCTGCCAGATCGTTCAGCTCCGAGATGCCATCCATGTTCATGGCCACGTAAAAATCAATGGATTCTCCCAGCAGAAGACCTTCCACTGCCTCACGGGCATACTCGCAGCTTTCCTCCTTGCCATCGCCGAAGCCATGCGCAAGGCTGATCTGCATCTCTTTGGTGCCGATGGGGCTGCCAAGGTAGCCCAGCACGGTGCATTCTGTCATGGTATCCCGGTCGATCTTCAACTGACGGATGGCCTGGCGTTCCGGATCGATGACGATCAGCCGCTGGAAATCTCCCTGGCCGCCTTGGTAAGCGCCCTCGCTCTCCACAGCACTGTCATGGTCCACGCCCATCACAAGGATGGAGGTCAGCCCCTCCCGGCGCTGGTATGTGACGCCGTTGTACTCCTGCGTTTCCACCGCTTCCGTCTGGGTCAGATCCCCGCGTGCTTCTTCAACGCTCCTGGTCTCCAGCCAGCGTCCCCCTGCATACAGGATCACACCCAGCAGAAGGATACCTGCCGCAATGACCAGGATCAGCCACTTTGCTTTTCCTGCCTGGTCATATCGTTTCAAAAAGTTTTTCCCCTCCTCAGGGTACAATGACATCCGAGGTATAAAGCCTCTCTCATAAGATACCATCTTTTATAGCCGTCTGTCAATGTTTTCCTCCATGTTTTTTCATTTTTATCCCCCCCCCCCCGCAAAAATATGAAACGCATACAAAAATCATTTTCTTTATGATTTATATCCATCATTCTGAGTTTTTTTGCATCGGGAGATCCTTATGAAATGCTGTTTCTGGCACAACAAAGGAGCGCCCCCGCACGAAGTAGCTTCTGTGCGGAGACGCTCCTTGTTATTCCCTTATTTGTTGCTCAGGCATCCGAGCGGGAGAAGGCATTCTTCATAGTGCAGCTCAGTTCAAAGAGGACCTTGTCCAGCGTATCGGCGGCGCGGGCCTTCAGCTCTCTGGCGATGGCCTCGTTGGCCTCCGTGCGCAGGGCGGCACGGCGGGCCGGGTCGGCCTCCTGGGCCTGTTTTTCGTCGTAGGCGTTCAGCAGGGCGCGTGTGGCGGAGAGGACGCCCTCCTCGTAGCGCTCGACATGGAAGATGGACTTGCCGTAAGCGGCATCGGCCATGGCGGCGATCATCCGGCTGACCCAGTAAAAGCTCTCGGTGGAGACTTCGCCAGTGGTGCAGGCGAGGTAGGCCGGGGTGGTGTCCACATTGGCATAGAACGGCACCATCGTGTTGAAGGCGTTGGACGCATAGGCGATCCACTCCACCGTGCGGAACTCCTCCGGCAGATCCGGGCGCATCTGGGTCAGCGCCATGAAGCTGTTGCGGTTGATGCCGATCGTACGGTAGGCACCCTTGCTCTTCGGGTCGCCATAGGCGGCATACGGGTCATACGGTGTGCCCTGATAGTGCGAAGACAGCAGGTATTTCACGTCTTCCGGTGTGATCTTCCGCTCCGGGACCATGCACCAGGGCAGGTCGTCCGAATGCGGGGTATAGTCTGCATCGGGGCCTTCCCAGACCCAGGTGTTGGGGTTCAGATACCGCAGCATGAACCAGGCGCGCGGTGTGTTATACACATGGTCGGCGTCGTCGTGGCTGCCGAAGGCATCGCGCGGGTTGAAGCTGCCGTCCAGCGAGAGGTCGAGGTGGTGCTTGTCCACAAAGGCCTTCAGGTCCTCCGAGCACATGTAGTTTTCCTGTGCGCCGCAGGCGTCGGCAAAGTCGAAGCTGTCGATGCCGAGCTGGTTGGGCATCACGACATAGCTGTCGTCCGGCACACGGCGAGCCATCCAGTGGTGGCCGCCGATGGTCTCCAGCCACCAGATCTCGTTCACATCCTGAAACGCGATGCCGTTCATCTCATAGGTGCCGTACGTCCGGAGCAGCTCGCCCAGGCGCACCACGCCCTCGCGGGCCGTGCGGATATAAGGCAACACGAGGCAGACGATGTCCTCCTCGCCAATGCCGCCGGGCACTTCCGGCCGTTCCCCTTTGGCGGGCTGGTACACCACCAGCGGATCTGCACCCAGAACGCGCGGGTTGGACGTGATGGTCTCGGTAGCCGTCATGCCCACATGGGCCGCATTGACACCCGCTGCCGCCCAGATGCCCTCGCCTTCCACCGCGTTGGGCATGGCCGTCATCCGCAGCGCATGGCCGGGCAGCGGCACCTCCACATGGGAGATCACCGACCGATAGACGGCCGGGTGCTCCTCCGGCTGCACGACCACGAACTTTTTGGCCGTGAAATGCCCCGAACCCGAATCGTCGTTGCGGGCGACCATGGTGGAGCCATCGTATGATGCGTTTTTGCCGACTAAAATTGTAGTACAAGCCATTGTTCTGTCCTCCGAAATTGTTTCCTTGTCTTTTCGGTTTGCCGAGGCTATTGTAAGCCTTTTTGGGGGAAAAGGCAAGATTTTTTGAGAAGGGAGCGTGGAAGTACGATTTATGGGACATAACAGAATTTATACTGAAATTATAGGAAGGATGCCAATTGACAACAACTTCCATTTCTCGTATGGTAACGGTATCCTATCGTTCAGGAGGGCTCTCTTATGAAGCTGCTCGCGCACATCAGTGATGACAAGACCCGCACACAGACCATCGAAGAACACCTGATCAGCACGGCTGCACTGGCCGGAAACTTTGCCGCAGCGTTTGGCGCACAAGCAGAAGCAGCGTATACCGCCCTGCTTCATGACATCGGAAAATATAGCGCTGGTTTCCAGCAACGCTTGCAGGGAGGCCCGCCCGTTGACCACTCCACTGCTGGAGCCAAGGCCGCGATCCAGGACGGAAACATTCCCGCCGCGCTGGCCATTGCCGGACATCACAGTGGCATCCCCGACCTCGGAAATCCGCATGATACTGCCGACGAAAGCACATTGGTCGGCCGCTCCAAGCGGCGGATCGAAGATTGCTCCCAGTGGAAACAGGAGATCTCCCCTGCCAAAGCCGCTCTGCCGCCGTGGCTGCTCCGCCAGCCGGACAACCTGACCATGGCCTTTTTCACCCGGATGCTCTACTCCAGCCTGGTCGATGCCGATTTCATCGACACCGAGACCTTCATGGACGGTAAAGCAGCCCCGCGTGGGATGGGGGAACCACTTTCCGCTCTGCTGGAAAAAGTCCGGGCACAGGCCAAACGCTACCTTGACAGCCCTGCCGCTTCCCCTGTCGCGCAGGAGCGGAACAAAGTACTGCGGGCCTGCATGGAACAGGGTACTCATGCACCACAGGGGCTTTATACGCTCACAGTTCCCACGGGCGGTGGCAAAACCTTCGCGTCCCTCGCCTTTGCGCTGGAACATGCTGTGGCACAAAAGCCGCAGATGGAGCGCATCATTTACGTCATCCCCTACACTTCCATTATCGACCAGACGGCGCAGACGTTCGCAGATCTTCTGGGAGAAGACAATGTGCTGGCCCACTTTTCCGGTGTAGACTACAAGCTGACCGAAAAAGACGACCTGACACCTGCTCAGTACCGGAAACTGCTTTCCAGCGAAAACTGGGACGCTCCCATCGTGGTGACGACCGCTGTGCAGTTCTTCGAATCCCTCTACGCCAACCGCAGCAGCCGGTGCCGCAAACTGCACAACATTGCCAACAGTGTCATTCTTTTTGATGAAGCACAGACGTTCCCTACCGATTACCTGAAGCCCTGCGTTTCCGCCATCGCACAGCTGGTCCAGCACTACCACACTACCGCCGTTCTCTGCACCGCAACGCAGCCCGCCTTGACGCCGCTGCTTCAGGAGCTTGCCCCTGGCCTGACCGCAAAAGAACTCAGCCCCGACCCGGCTCACCTCTATGAAGTCCTTCGCCGCGTGACCCGGCAAGATCTGGGCACCCTCTCCGCTGAGGCCCTCTGCGCACAGCTTTCGTCTGCCGAACAGGTGCTCTGTGTGGTCAACCGGCGCAAGACCGCCCAGGATCTGTTTGCACAGCTCCCCGCCGAAGGCAGCTACTGCCTGACCACCTTCCTCTGTGCCGCTGACCGCCGCCGACAGTTGGACGAGATCCGCCAACGGCTCAAGGCGGGGCTTCCCTGCCGGGTCGTCTCCACCTCCTTGATCGAAGCAGGCGTCGATGTGGACTTTCCGCTCGCCTACCGTGAAACCGCGGGGCTGGACTCCCTGCTCCAGACCGCCGGGCGCTGCAACCGGGAGGGCAGACGCGACCCGAAAAAAAGCATCGTTGCTTCTTTCCAGCTGGAAGGTCTGGCACCGCTCCCCATGCTTTCGCAGAATGTCAACGCCATGAATGCCACCGAGCGGGCCTACGACCTGCTCGACACACCGGATGCCATTCACAGCTATTTTGAATCCTTCTATCGCACCCGTGCAACACTTGACAAACAGAACATTCTGGACGCTTTTCAGCATGGTATCAAGGGATGTCAGTTTCCCTTTGCACAGGTTGCCGGAAAGTTCCACCTCATTGATAACCACACTTACACGATCTATCTTCCCATTGAGGAAGGTGCCGACCTCTGCGCATCGCTTCGCGGCGGACACATCAGCCGTGCTCAGCTCCGCCGCCTGGGCATTTACAGCGTAGAATGCTATGAAAAGCAGTTCCGTTCGCTGGACGCCGCCGGTGCATTGGAACGTTCTCCGGATTTCCCCGATGATTCCGCCATCCTCGCTGATCCAGACTTGTACAGCCGCAAGACCGGCCTTTCGATGGAGATCGAAGAAGGTAGGGCGATCATCCTCTGAAAAGGAAAAAGCAGCAGAGCACGCGACTCCACTGCTTTTCCCTCTAGGCTTTACAAATCTCCTAAATATTTCAATCCACATTCCCATCAGTTTCTTCAAAACTGGCAGAATGACCAAATTTATTATAGTAGATTTTACTATGTACCGCAAGGTTTTTGCAGAAAGTCCTTGATTTCCATTTTTACCCATGTTATAATCAGGGCCAGAAGATATAACTTACATATCTCTTAAATGAAATCGAGACAAAGAGGTGGTTGCAATGGGCAAATTCGATGTTCGCCTGAAAGTCCGACAACCGTTTGAAAGGAGGTGATGCGCATGTCCATGCGCATTGAAGTCTGGGGACCCTATGGATGCTTCTCCCGGCCCGAAATGAAGACCGAACGTGTCAGTTACGACATCATCACGCCGTCGGCCGCAAGAGGGCTCGTTGAAGCGATCTACTGGCACCCTGGCCTGAAGTACCACATTGACCGCATCTACTTATTGAGTCCCATCCAGTTCACCAACATCCGGCGAAACGAGGTCCGCTCCACCCTGCTGGCTTCCGCAGCACTGTCTGCCGCCAAGGGAGGAACGCCGCCGGTGCTCTACACCAGCCAGGACATCCAGCAGCGCGCCGCTATGGTCCTACAGGACGTCCACTATGTCATCGAGTGTCACTTCACCATGACCGACAAGGCAGCCCCCGGCGACAACCCCGGAAAATTCCAGGATATCCTTCGCCGCCGTTTGAGCAAAGGCCAGTGCTATCATCAGCCCTGCTTTGGCTGCCGCGAGTTCCCTGCCAACTTCCGGGAGTGGCCCGGCGGCGACATTCCTGCACTGGAAGAAGCCACGCAGGACCTCGGATTCATGCTGTATGATCTGGATTATTCTGACCCGGCCAACATCCGCTCGCAGTTCTTCCGGGCAAAGCTGGTCAACGGGGTGATGGATTGCCGGGATGTGGAGGTGTTCACATGATCTTACAGGCATTGACTGCTTATTATGAGCAGCTGCTCCGCACCGGACAGATCTCAGCCCCCGGCTGGGAGAATCAGTTCAAGGTCAGCTACTGGCTCCGCATCAACGCGGAAGGCCAGCTCATCGACCTCGTGGACTGCCGCCAGATGGTTCCGCGCGGCAAAAAAGAAGTGCTCGCCCCGCGGGAAATGGCAGTTCCTGCCCATGTCAAACGAGCTTCCGGCATTGCTGCAAATTTTCTGTGCGACAATTCCACCTATCTGCTGGGTGCAGACGAAAAAGGCAAGCCGGAGCGCTCCATCCAGTGCTTCGAAGCCTGTGCAAAGCTGCACCATGCCATTCTGGATGGGGTTGATTCCCCTGCGGCCAGAGCGGTCCTTGCGTTTTTTGACCATTGGAAGCCCGAAGAAGCATCGGCCCACCCGTTACTGGCTGACCGCTGGAAGGATATCACCGGAAACGCCAACCTTCTGTTCGACTATGAAGGGCCGGAGGGCAGCATCCTGTCCACTGAAGATGAAGCGATCCGAGCGGCATGGCAGCAGCACTACAGCAGCGCTTCGCCCGACGCTCCGCTGGTCCAGTGTCTCGTGACCGGCCAGCAGGCCCCAGCCGCCCGGCTGCATCCCTCCATCAAGGGTGTTCCCGGCGCACAGAGCTCCGGAGCCGCGCTCGTTTCCTTCAACGCCCCGGCATTTTGTTCCTATGGGCACGAGCAGGGCGAGAATGCCCCTGTCAGCGAATATGCCGCCTTTGCTTACACCACTGCATTGAACACGCTGCTGGCCGACCGGGATCATTGCCGTATCCTCGGCGATACCGCTGTGGTCTGCTGGGCCGAAAACGCGTCCCCCAGCTATTCCTCCCTCGGCATGATGGCCCTGTTCGGCATCCCGGAAAACCATGGCCTTACCGAAGACGACCTGAGCAAAGCGCTGGACAACCTTGCCAAAGGGCAGCCCTGCAGCTGGATGGGAGAGAATCTGCAGCCCTGCCAGCATGTCTGCGCAGTGCTGCCACGCCTCACCGCGGCACGTATTTCGGTACGGTTCTTTCTGCGTGACACCTTCCAGGTATTTGCACAGCGGCTGCAGCGGTATGCAGAGGATATCACTGTGATCCACCCCGCTTTTGACAAGCGTGAGACCCTCTCCGTCTGGTCGCTGGTCCAGGAGACTGTCAACCAGAACTCGCGTGATAAAAAACCTTCGCCGCAGCTTGCAGGTGATGTTCTGCGCTCTATTCTGACGGGCACCCCCTATCCAGCTACACTTCTGAATGGAGCGGAACTGCGGATACGCGCCGAACAAACGATCACACGCGGCCGGGCGGCCATCATCCGGGCTTATTACCGCCGCCATCCCCATCCACAGGTTCCAAAGGAGGTTTTGGATATGCCTGAATTGAATGTAGCATGCAACAATATCCCCTATACTCTTGGCCGGATGTTCTCGCTATACGAACAGATCCAGCTGGCTGCGGCCAAGGCAAATTCTTCCAACATCAATGCCACCATCAAGGACCGCTATTTTAATGCGGCTTCTTCGAATCCCAGCCAGGTCTTCAACCTTCTGGGCAAACTTTCCGTCAGCCACCTTCGGGTCCTGCGCCGCAGCGATCCAAAGTTGGCCGGTTTTCTGCAAGGCCAGTTGGAAGAACTTTCCATCCGCGTCGGCACATCCTATCCCCCCCATCTTGACCCCGCCAGCCAGGGTTCGTTCCAGTTGGGTTATTACTATCAGAATCAGGCCCGCTTCCAGAAGAAAGCCCCCGCTGATTCCACTGAGAATGTTTGAATTATAAGGAGGAACTGACATGTCTGAGCCTATCAAAAACCGCTATGATTTTGTGATCCTGTTCGATGTTGAAAACGGCAACCCAAACGGTGACCCCGACGCAGGCAACATGCCCCGCATCGACCCGGAAACCGGCTACGGTCTCGTGACCGATGTCTGCCTGAAGCGGAAGATTCGCAACTATGTGGAGACGGTCAAGGAAAATGACGAAAATTACCGCATTTACATCAAGGATACCGTCCCTCTGAACCGCAGCGACGCCGACGCCATCAAAGCTCTTGGCATCAGCGAGGACCTCAAGGCCTCCAAGAAGAGTGACCCGGACATTGATCGCCGTCTGCGCAATTACATGTGTGAGCACTACTACGATATCCGCACCTTTGGCGCTGTTATGACCACGTTTGTCAAAGGCGCGCTCAACTGCGGTCAGGTCCGCGGCCCGGTCCAGCTGAGCTTTGCGCGTTCGGTGGATACCATCATCCCGCAGGAAGTCACGATCACCCGCGTTGCCATCACCACGGAGGCCGATGCTGAGAAAAAGGGCACCGAAATGGGCCGCAAGTACATCGTCCCCTATGCCCTCTACCGTGCAGAAGGTTATGTTTCCGCCAATCTCGCCCGCAAGACCACCGGCTTCTCAGAAGATGACCTGCAGCTGCTGTGGGAGGCCATCCTGAACATGTTCGAGAACGATCACAGCGCTGCGCGCGGTAAAATGGCCGTGCGGGAGCTCATCGTCTTCAAGCATTCTTCGGAGCTTGGCAACGCCTCCGCATACAAGCTGTTCGATGCCGTGACCGTCCAGCGCAGAGACCCCACCACCCCGGCGCGCAGCTACCACGATTACACTGTCACCGTATCCGACGCCCTTCCGGAAGGAGTCACCTGCGAGAGGATGTCCTGATGTCCGCCCCGGACGATTACCTGTTGATGTCCGGCATCCAGCATTTTTGCTTCTGCCGTCGTCAGTGGGCGCTCATCCACCTCGAACAGCAATGGTCTGAGAACCTTCGCACTGCGGAAGGGCGGCTGGAACATACCCGCTGCCATGACACCGCGCAGACCGAGCGGCGAGGCGATCTGCTCATCACACGAGGGATGAAGGTCGTCAGCCACCGCCTGCGGCTCAGCGGAGACTGCGACGTTGTGGAATTCCGGGCGGACCCGGAGGGCATCCCGCTGCAGCACACCGAAGGCCGCTGGCGGCCCATGCCGGTGGAGTACAAACATGGCCGCGCCAAGGAGAACGACGCCGACCGGCTGCAGCTCTGTGCGCAGGCCATGGCTCTGGAAGAGATGCTGGCCTGTGATATCCCGCAGGCCGCGCTCTTCTACGAGGAAACACGGCGGCGGGAACTCGTCCCGCTGACGGACGCGCTGCGCCAAAAAACGCAGGCCATGGCCGACGAGATGAACCAGTATTTCGCCCGCGGCTACACTCCAAAAGTCAAGCCGGGAACCTTCTGCAACGCCTGCTCCCTTAAAGAGCTTTGCCTGCCCGCACTGTACAAACGCGCCGACCCCAGGGCCTACCTGAAAGCCTATCTGGACGAAGTGCAAGCGGAGGACACGCCATGAGACAGCTATTGACCCAGCTTTACGTCACTTCGGAAGACGCCTATCTTTCGCTCGACGGCGAAAATGTCGTGGTCAGCCGCCAGAAGACCGAGATCGGGCGGGTCCCGCTCCACACGCTGGAAGGGATCGTCTGCTTCAGCCGCTCCGGTGCCAGCCCGGCACTCATGGGCAAATGCGCGGCCAAGGGCATCGACCTCTGCTTTTTCAGCCCCTACGGCCAGTTTTTGGCGCGCACCGTCGGCGAAGAGCGCGGCAATGTCCTGCTGCGGCAGACCCAGTACCGCATCTCCGACAGCGAAGCGCTGAGCTGCCGCTATGCGCGGTACTTCATCCTTGGCAAAGTTTACAACGCCCGCTGGGTACTGGAACGCGCCACCCGCGACCACCCGCAGCGCGTACCCGTAGAGGAACTCAAACGCACGAGTGCCCAGCTTGCGGCGGCGCTCCCGCTCATTGAGCAGTGCGACGATCTCGACCAGCTGCGCGGTCTGGAAGGGGAAGCAGCGCAGCGCTACTTTGACTGCTTCGACTCCCTCATTTTACAGCAGCATGAAGCGTTTCCGTTCGTATCCCGAAACCGTCGGCCGCCGCTGGACAATGTGAACGCGCTGCTCTCCTTTGCCTATTCTCTGCTGGCCCGCGACTGCGCTTCCGCACTGAGCAGCGTCGGGCTGGACCCGTATGTCGGCTTCCTGCACCGCGCCCGTCCCGGACGCCGCAGTCTGGCGCTGGACCTTATGGAAGAGCTTCGCGCCGTTTACGCAGACCGGTTCGTGCTGTCCTGCATCAACCAGAAACTGCTGACAGCGAAGCACTTCCAGAAACAGGAGAATGGTGCTGTCCTCCTGACAGACGATGGCCGCCGCGCGTTTCTCAAAGCCTGGCAGACCAAAAAGCAGGAGCAGATCACCCATCCCTTCCTGAAAGAGAAACTGCCCTGGGGACTGGTGCCTTACGTGCAGGCGCTCCTTCTGGCGCGGACTCTGCGCGGTGATTTGGAACTGTATCCGCCATTCTTCTGGAAGTGAGGTTCGTCTATGCTGGTCCTGATCACTTACGATGTCAACACCGAGACCGCTGCTGGGCGCAAACGCCTGCGCAAAGTCGCCAAAAAGTGCGTGGACCACGGGCAGCGGGTGCAGAATTCTGTCTTCGAGTGCCTGCTGGACGCCGCGCAGTTTGCTGTTCTGAAGTCCGAGCTTGCCGCCCTCATCGACCCCGATCTGGACAGTCTGCGGTTTTATCAACTGGGCAACAACTATAAGACCAAGGTCGAGCATATCGGGGTGCATCCCCTGTTTGAATCCGGAGACGTGCTGATCTTCTAGCCCTCTCCCTCGGTGCGAATGGAAAGCACTCACCCTTTTTCCGTCTCCTTCGCACCATGTTTTCAAGCCGTTCTGTGCAGATCGCAGCTGTTTTTTCGGATGTTTTTGGACAAGCTCTTCCAAATCTGTGCAGATCGTTTTATAATGAAACAAAAGCGGAGATGTTTTTCTCCGTTTTTGCTGTCGCCCTCCTCGCGGAGGGCGTGGATAGAAATTTTTTCCCAACTGTCGTCGCCATCAACTTCGTCCGTCGCCCTCCTCGCGGAGGGCGTGGATAGAAATACCTCCTTTCAGTGGTTCTTGAGCATTCCGAAGAACGGTCGCCCTCCTCGCGGAGGGCGTGGATAGAAATATCTGTGCAGCGTCTTCAACACTCACGTCGTCGGTCGCCCTCCTCGCGGAGGGCGTGGATAGAAATCGTTTTCCTTCCGGGTTTCATAGAGCCGGACATGTCGCCCTCCTCGCGGAGGGCGTGGATAGAAATAGTCGATGAGCTTGCAGCACGTTTGGGGAAAAAGTCGCCCTCCTCGCGGAGGGCGTGGATAGAAATAGGTCGTTCAGGATCTCGTCATAGCTGCGGGGCTGGTCGCCCTCCTCGCGGAGGGCGTGGATAGAAATAGCAGGCCATATCCAACTTGATGAAAGCAATCGAAGTCGCCCTCCTCGCGGAGGGCGTGGATAGAAATGACAAAGCACCAACCAGACTGGAAGTCTTCGGTGCGGTCGCCCTCCTCGCGGAGGGCGTGGATAGAAATTCAACGGAATACCCGGTGAGGTCATAGACCTTCTGTCGCCCTCCTCGCGGAGGGCGTGGATAGAAATTCCATCTCGGCAATGTCCTCGGCGGTATTAGACTGTCGCCCTCCTCGCGGAGGGCGTGGATAGAAATTGGGAACAGGAGCTTTCCGGCATAAGCGAACGAGGTCGCCCTCCTCGCGGAGGGCGTGGATAGAAATTTTCGATGCCTCGGTCTCGTCGTCCATGTGGTCGGTCGCCCTCCTCGCGGAGGGCGTGGATAGAAATATGGTGAGGACGATGCAGCCATTCTGCTCAGCCTGTCGCCCTCCTCGCGGAGGGCGTGGATAGAAATGACAGTATCATCGGCGATCTGGCCGAATCCGTCACGTCGCCCTCCTCGCGGAGGGCGTGGATAGAAATAGCCTGTGCCTGACGGATGCCTTCATCGGCTCCTGTCGCCCTCCTCGCGGAGGGCGTGGATAGAAATCTGTATGCGGCGTTTGAAATACCATGAGCGGTACGGTCGCCCTCCTCGCGGAGGGCGTGGATAGAAATCTCAGCGTAATACAGAGTCGAAACTCCGAGCGAGCGTCGCCCTCCTCGCGGAGGGCGTGGATAGAAATGGAAAGCAGATAGTCCGTCACATTTCCGTCCGGAAGGTCGCCCTCCTCGCGGAGGGCGTGGATAGAAATTTCTATATCACTCAGATTACCAACGCGGATTGGACCGTCGCCCTCCTCGCGGAGGGCGTGGATAGAAATCGTCGATTACCGACCGAATCGCCGCAGCGGGCAACGTCGCCCTCCTCGCGGAGGGCGTGGATAGAAATAGGAATCTGCCGCCGCCCTCGGTGTGCTGGCCAAGTCGCCCTCCTCGCGGAGGGCGTGGATAGAAATGCCAGACCGACCCAGCCGTCCGTTTTGTATGCTTGTCGCCCTCCTCGCGGAGGGCGTGGATAGAAATTCCCACCACGCCACGAGGGAAGCGACGACGTTGGTCGCCCTCCTCGCGGAGGGCGTGGATAGAAATCAATCTTTTGAGCCGATCGGAATAACGACCGATGGTCGCCCTCCTCGCGGAGGGCGTGGATAGAAATGACGTCCGGCGTCCGCAGGCCGACAGGCTGAAGAGGTCGCCCTCCTCGCGGAGGGCGTGGATAGAAATGACCGAGGACGTCGCCGATGTCGGCCACCAACCCAGTCGCCCTCCTCGCGGAGGGCGTGGATAGAAATACCATCATGCGGGACGACAGCGCGAAGAACCGTTGGTCGCCCTCCTCGCGGAGGGCGTGGATAGAAATGTATCGAGGTCGAGGATAAACTGCGAGAAGCTGCCGTCGCCCTCCTCGCGGAGGGCGTGGATAGAAATTACTGCACCGACATGAACAATCTGAACGGTATAGTCGCCCTCCTCGCGGAGGGCGTGGATAGAAATATCTTGAGCAACTTGACGACCAGAGCGTGCTTGTCGTCGCCCTCCTCGCGGAGGGCGTGGATAGAAATAATTTCTGCTTGATGGCCGAAATAACGGAGCCGACCGTCGCCCTCCTCGCGGAGGGCGTGGATAGAAATCCTGCGCTGGACCACGCTGCCTGACTATCAAGCAGTCGCCCTCCTCGCGGAGGGCGTGGATAGAAATATCCAAGAGTTTGGGAGGTCGTACCTGTGATGCCGTCGCCCTCCTCACGGAGGGCGTGGATAGAAATTCAGCTCCTCGCACACAAGCTCCTGCGTAAAGCCGTCGCCCCCCTCGCGGAGGGCGTGGATAGAAATATCACCCATACCTTGTGTTTTCCGTAGCCAGACCAGTCGCCCTCCTCACGGAGGGCGTGGATAGAAATAGATCAACCGCAAGCAGAGCGACTTCATCAAGTCCGTCGCCCTCCTCGCGGAGGGCGTGGATAGAAATAGAACACCGTCCTTTTGGATGCTTGCCGCAGCCTCGTCGCCCTCCTCGCGGAGGGCGTGGATAGAAATATGGGCAGACGGCAACTGCGGCGAGTTGCGCACCGGTCGCCCTCCTCGCGGAGGGCGTGGATAGAAATAGTCAGGATGGCGAGAGCGAGTACAAGGGCAGCTTGTCGCCCTCCCCGCGGAGGGCGTGGATAGAAATATGATATCGAGGAGCGGGGGACGTTCTGCCGCTGTCGCCCTCCCCGCGGAGGGCGTGGATAGAAATTTCTGGATGGGGGTCAAGCCTTCCAGCCGCTTGGTCGTCCTCCTCGCGGAGGGCGTGGATAGAAATAGCTTCCACTCCAGCGCCGCCTTGCCGGTAAAGCGTCGCCCTCCTCGCGGAGGGCGTGGATAGAAATAGCTTCCACTCCAGCGCCGCCTTGCCG
>OGHY01000563.1_pt1 | contig 19774 bp, 19 predicted proteins | sample 1571541 | NCBI WGS metagenome assembly OGHY01 (sample SAMEA2581943, study PRJEB24529) | metagenome | biome: Human gut stool | place: China | collected 2011
ATCGACTGCAAGATTTCCTGCAAAATTATAAGATTCCTCATCGTATTTTGCTTCCATTGTGATATCTCCGCTGTCACTGTCATACGTGAACTTTACGGTATCGTTTTCCTCGGCGATCATCGTGATTGTCTCGACACTACCCTCGTTACTTCCCTGAACCTCGACCACTTTCTCATCATCTGCAAGGAGGATCATGTTCTGCATTCTCGTGTCACCGCCGAGGAACTGGACTTCAAAGGAAACATCATTTTCCGGTATAATATCAATCGCTGCATACTGACCTTTGTATAAGTAGAATACAAGTGTCGTGCTGTCGTCAAACTCTTCCACTGCCTCTCTCATAGACGCGACAAAATCTGCTGCGGTCAGATCAAGTGCATCCATCAGCTCCTGATAATCTTCCCCGTAAAGTGTCTCAAGTCCATCGATCACATGATTCACATTTTCTTTGGTCACAACCGTCTGATATCCCTTACAACTGCGCTCTGTTCCGTCGATGGTAAAGTCTTTTGCGTCCACTTTGGAAAATTCCAGCGTATTGTATTCATCCGCGTAAACTTTTAACATTTTCTTGCGGAACTCATCTGAATTCTGATTATCATAAGCAGCCTTAAGCGTCGCATCCACTGCATCGAGCGTATCCTGGTCTACCATTTCCAGCAGATATCCACTCTTTTCATTTCTGTAATCATAGGTAAACAGGCGTTCACTGATCGTCGGGACTTCCACCTGCACACTGTCTGCGCCGATGTCAGCCAGAAAATCGATCGAAGGCGCACCGGAAATATTGAGATTTCCTTTTATCTGCTTCTTCTCTTTCGAGCAGCGTCCCTCCATGGAAATATCGCCCTCGTTCATGGAAAGATCCATTTTGAGTGTATACTCATCCGAATACAGGGAAACACAGTCTTTTAATGTCTCTCCCAAACTTCCCATGTCACTCACAGTCTTTGCACCTGCAAGCAATACCTTTTTTGACGGGCTTAAAAAAGCTCCTGTTTTGACCGCTGCAAATACGCCAACGCCGCCCGCGACAACCACTGCTGCTGCCACGCCTGCAATAATGGAGGCTTTGTTTCCTTTCTTTTTTGGTGCTTCCGGTGTTGGTGTTTCCATCTGGTTTGCCGGTGTCACAGTATTCTCCACCGGATTTTGTGTTTCAAATTGTTCGTTCATAACGAATCCTCCCTTGTTTTTCTCTGTTTCCTTAGTATTTGTACTTGATTGTCATTCTGACATGCCTGCAAACTTTTGCAAAATATCTTCTGCATCTAATTCCTGCACTTTGCCCTCATCCATAAAAAGGCATCTGTCCGCATTGCGTATCTCGCTCTCATCATGCGTCGTCATAAGGATGATTCCATTTTTCTGCTGATAGGTTTTCATCCACTGGTGAATGCTCTCTTTATAATAAAGGTCAAGAGCTGTCGTCGGTTCATCCATCAGTAAAAATGACGGGCTCTCCACGAGTGCACTTGCAATGCTCAAACGCCGTTTCATACCACCGGAGAGTCTGCTTACCTCTGTTTGCAACAAATCCTCCAGTTGAAACTGTGCGACCAGCTCTTTTGTGTTGGCGTTGTGGCTGCCGCCCCAGAGTTTCAGATTATCCTGCACCGTCAGTTCTTCCATCAACGGATTATCCTGCGGCACATAACCGCAAAACCGGCGAAATGTACTGCTTTTGTAGGCTGCTTTTTTTCCAAAATAGCATAGTTCACCGCCATCCGGCTTTAAAATGCCCGCCATGATCTGCATTAAGGTAGATTTGCCGCAGCCGTTTTTCCCTGCGATCGCAACGCACTCCCCCGGCTTTACCTGAAAGGTGATATCGGACAGTACTTTCTTTTTTCCATAACTTTTTCGAATCTGTGTTACCTCTATCATGTTATCTCAATTCTTCTTAATCTGCTTTTCATTGTCTTTTTGTGATTTTTCAGTACTTCACAATTACGATTCGTAACTGTTCAGTTCTACTTTCTTTACAATCAGAATTTTTTCTCCTCTGCGCAGATCCTCATCCGTCCGGTGATTATCCCGCAGAATATCTTCCACCGTTGTGTGATTCTCCTTTGCGATACTCCAAAGCGAATCCCCATCTTTTGCAATGTAACCGACCAGTCCCGGACGCTTCTGTAACTGCTCCATATCCAGAGGCTCCTCACGCGTATCAGTAATATTATCTATCTGTTCCTGCTCAAATGCAAGCAAATCTAATCCGATCACCGCTTTTATTTCCACATGATCCTGATCGAGCATGACCGCGGACAACTGGCTGATCCTGCAATCAAGCTCTGTCTGCAGTTTATTTTTCCGCTCCAAAGCCTCCAACTCTTCCGGCTTATTGCGCTCTGTCCGCGCCGTCTGCTGTGGGATTTCAATGAGCTGTTCAAATGGATAAATCTCTCTGGCAGAACCGATTGGCATCTGATCGTCGGTCGTGATATAAAGCAGTTCTGTGACCAGAATCCCCTCTGCACGCACGCCCTGTTCGGTCAATTCCGTGTTTTCTAAATGAACCGTTCCCTCACAGGAACAAATCTGTAAAATCTTCTCCTGACTTTCCGCTAACTCCATCTGCTCGGTCAGGCGGCACTGGCTGTCATTTTTCACAGAAATATGATGTAAAGTCACGCCTGTGCAGACTGGAATGATCTCCTGTTTCAGAGAATAAACGTCCTCTAACATGGAAATCTCCTGTTCTTTCCACACCCGGATATCCAGATTCATCACAAGTTCCAGGACCAGAACGCGCTCCTCACCGTCGTAGTCCGGCTTTACCTCAAGTTCCATGGAAGCCGGTCTTGCCTTCACTTTATAAATAATATCTGCCTCCGTTCCTGCGTCACATTCCACACCGCAGTCCAATGGAATCACCGTCTCATACCACTGCACGCGGTCTGTTTCCTCTTCCTCCTGATACAAAACGGAGATGAGCACTTCGCCACTCAGTTTTACACCGTCCTGCCCCATTTTTGTATCCAGATTGCGGATTTCTAAGCTTTTCCATAAAATTTCCTGCACATTGGGTTTGCTTGACGGCAGTGTGATCTCGCTTTTCTGGCGGCACTGATCGCGCTTCATACATAAAAGCTGTAAGATATTTGTGTTCCGATAACGTTTTTCACATCCGTCATCCGCCTCTATCCCAACACAGAGTTCATCCTCTTTTTCCCGCGGTTCTTCTGTCTTTAACAAAATGACTGCCCGCACGCTGATTTTTCTGGAATGGATGACTCCGATCGTGAGATCCTCAATCTCTCCGGATGCCTGTATCACATCATATTCCTGTACACCGTCCATGTTGAGTTTTTCCTGAAACGGTATTTCTCCTTTCAGACAGCTTATTTTTGCATTGTCCTGATCACTGCGGTACAACACTTTAAAAACAAGGCGTCCCTTTAACCACGCCGCGCCTGCTGCCGCCTTCACCTCATCAAACTGAAGTTCTCCTTTTTCCTTTAACACTTTTACAATATCCGGCCGGTAGTCCGGCACGTTGTAATCGTCATCTAATGTAATCTGGCTCTGTGCACTGGCAAATGTCGTGCAACTATGTAATTTTATTTTATTTAACTGCAAAAAAATTCCCCCGATCCGAAATCCTTTTTTCATTGTATTCGAATAGAGAGAATTTTATACACGCTTTTATCACTATTTGCTCACAAAATAGCCATCTGCACACTTTCTTAGCAGAGTTTCATGCGAATATCTTTTGTAATAATATCATTGTAACTAAAGGATAATAACTGAGGTTGATTGTCATCACGCTCATCATTTACCAATATCGTGAAAACACTTGGATATGCATGCTGGATCACGCCCTGCTGGATATCAACCTTATTACGCCCACGGTCAAGCTGGATCATAACTTTACTGCCACACTGCTGGTGTACGGATGCACGTACCTTACTGATGTCTGCCTGTTGCATTTTTATACCTCCTTATTTCACGCTTTACTTTAGCACTGTAATAAAATTTTGTCAAACGGATTTGCGTGTTTTGTACAAAATTCATGAATATTTGCAATTTTTCTCTATTTTTGAATGTTTTTTCATACAAATCTACTCAAACACTACATTCTCATCACGCAGCTCCACTTTCACCACAATATATGGATAACTTGGGCTCTTACTAATGGTTTCCCCCTTGCGCGGACCAATCAGTTCCGTATCAAAAATGATCGCATTCGATGTCAGATACAGATCGCGGATACAGATACTATACCCTCCGGTCTCCTGTTCTCCGTAGCCTCTTACTATGTATAAAAATTCGCTGTCTTTGTACGTCATTTTAAAATCTGCAGCTTTTTTCTCCTCAATATCATTTTGCAGTTCTTCCGGTATGTCCGCCTCTGCGACGATCGTGTAATCAAGATCACTGATTTTTGTCCGGTTCGTCTGTTCCACACTGCATCCGGCAAAAAGAAGTGCTGCAAAAAAAAGCGTTGCAAAAAGAACCTCCGTTTTCCAAAAAACATACCTGCTTTTTTCCCTTTTCGTCTGCATACCCGCCTCCAGTTCCGTGCCACCCGGCACAGCATTTTTGCTCTTATACCATTATATGCCGGCATACCTTTCTATATTCCTGATTTATGAGTTGTTTTTCTCTTCCCCAACCCTTATAATGGGATGAGGCTGATATTTCAGCACAATACAGATCATCGTATTTTTATAAAAAATTTTATTGAGAAAGGAATTTTCCTTATGATAAGATTAATCCTTGCATTACTCTTTGCAATTCTCTACCTCATCATCGGAATCCCGGTGCTCGGCGTGGAATGGATCATTGCAAAATTCAACAAACAGGCTGCCGATTTAAGCCAGCTTCGCATGGTACAGTGGGCATTCCGCGTGATTTTATTTATCTGTGGAACGAAAGTGACTGTCATCGGTGAAGAAAACGTTCCGAAAGATCAGGCAGTCTTATATATCGGAAACCACAGAAGCTATTTCGATATTATCATCACCTATGCACGCTGCCCGCGTCTCACCGGCTACATTGCGAAAAAAGATATGGAAAAAGTGCCGTTGCTGCGCACCTGGATGCGGCGTCTGCACTGTCTGTTTATCGACCGTGAGAATGTAAAAGAAGCGTTAAAAACGATCCTTGCCGGAATCGACAATGTAAAGAATGGAATTTCCATGTGTATCTTCCCGGAAGGCACGAGAAATAAAACAGACGATCTGATGCTCCCATTCAAAGAGGGAAGTTTCAAGATTGCGGAAAAGAGTGGCTGTCCGATTATCCCGATGGCGATCACGAACTCCGCAGATGTGTTGGAGGCTCATATGCCTCGTGTCAAAAAAGCACATGTAATTGTAGAATACGGAAAACCAATTTATCCGAACGAGCTGGATAAGGAACAGAAGAAAAAAATCGGAGCTTACTGTCAGGATGTGATTGCTGAGATGTTAGAGAAAAATAAAGTTATGATTTAAACTATATTTCTTTAATATAAAATAACCAACCTAAATATATAGATTGGTTATTTTATGAAAAGAATCACATTCTAGGATGTGGCTCTAATATCCTTCGTTTTTTATTCTACTTATTTCTTTTTATACATTCGTTTTTCATCTGTCCGTCCACAAAGATAATCTAACGATACTTGATAGTAATCTGACAACTTAATCAAATGTCTAATTGGCATTTCATTTGCACCTCGTTCATATCTAGCATACATTGTTTGTGACGTTCCCAAATATTCAGCAATTTCTTGCTGTGTTTTATCTGCATCTTCTCTTAAATTTCTAATTCTAATTATATAATCCACTTTTCATCCCATCAGACGCTTTATTTGTCTAGGATTCTAGCATAGTACAAATATTTACTATTGATTTTAGTAAACATTTGTACTATCATTAACAAAAGATAAATTTATGGAGGACACAGTCTATGGAAAGAAATGCGTTATTATTATATTTAAAAAATATTCGCGACTTAGAATTTGCACAAATAAAAATCCAACAACGAATTAATGAATACAATAGCAGCTTTTCAAAAAAAATAGATTCTCTTTGCCAAACTGATTATGCAACCTTACCAGAAAAGCCTTCTAAACATACTAATGGACCTTTTCTAATATTACTTGGAATAGGATTGGAATTATTATGTGTATATATGACATTAATTGAAAAAAGTGGACATCCCTATCGCATAGATTCCAATAAAATAGGATTTCACTATCTATCAATGTATGAAAGTTCACCCGGATTTGCTTCATTCTTATTTCTAAGCATGACTGCTATATCCATCTTTCTAATTCATCTCGGAGCAAATAAAATCAAATCAGCCAAAGATGAATTAAAAGAATATGAACAACTTCTCCCTGCATGTATCGACCATAATAAAAATGAAGATATTCGTTTAGAAAAAAATCAACAACTAATAAATGAAATATTAATAAAAAAAGATGATTATGAAAAATATATGAAAGGACAATACGTTACTGTATCTAACTTATTAAACGATTACTATAATATGAATTTGTTACCTAATCCCTATCGCAATTTAGCCTCGGTATATTACATATATGACTATATGTCTTCTTCTCAGGAATCCCTCCAAGATACATTTGTGCATGAACATATGGAAAATGGTATTCAACGCATAATATCTAAATTGGATTATATTATCGAGCAAAATGAGCAAATCATTTTTTCAAATCGTATTCTTGAGTCTCAAAATGAATCTATTAAACAACAAAACTGTAATATGCTCTCTTCTCTAGAAAATATCGAAAATAATAGCGTGCTCTGTGCACAATATGCAGAATTAGCAGCCAACTACACAAAAGCAAATGCATACTTCAGCTTAGCTAGCTATTTACAAAATATTTAAGGTTACTCCTGTACATACCAAATTTTGTCTATACATGACCACTAATATACATTAAATTATAACAATAAAAAGTCCACTATCAATTTAAAGCGATAATGGACTTTTTATACATAATATATTAAATTCTACTGCTACAATCCTATTACAACATTCTCAAAACAGCTCACTTCGTCAATTTCTTCACAATCTCCGGGAATCCCATAAAATGTGACGCTTTCACAAGCACTGTATCCCCGCTCTGTACCTCTTTTACAAGGTCTTTGATCAGGTCTGCTTTGTCCTCATAATCGTGGACTTCTGTCTCACTGCTGCATGCACGCACTGCTTTTGCAATCTCCTGTGAGAGTATTCCCGCGCAGTAAAGTGCGTCAATTCCTTTTCCCGCAAAATGTTCTCCAACCATATAGTGGAGCTGCTTTTCCTCTGCACCAAGTTCGCCCATATCTCCGAGTACCGCGATTTTTCTGCCCGGTGCTTTGGACAATACATCGATGGAAGCTTTCATTGAAACCGGGTTTGCATTGTAACAGTCGTCGATGATCGTCACACCGTTTTTGTGGATCAGATTGCTTCTGCCGCCGATCGTCTGCACAGATTCGATACCGCGTTTCATCTCTTCACAGGTCAGACCTAACTCTCTTGCCACACTCACGGCTGCCAGCGCATTGTATACATTGTGTTCTCCGGCAATCGGAATCGTGACTTCCATCGTCACTTCCCCGCCTGTCTCTCTCGACGGATAATGGATCGCTGCTTTTGTTCCAGTCAAACCAACTGCCTCCACATTCGTTGCGTAAACCGTTTTCTCTGCAAGTGTCTTTTGTCCTTCTTCGGTTTCTGCCACTTTAGCAGCCTTTTCAATACCATAGAACACTGCCGGCTTTCCATTTACGACTTTCTTGTCACAGAGTTTGTCGTCATCACCGTTTAATACTGCAATTCCATCCGGTGTCAGATGCGCAAAACTCTCTGTCTTTGCCTTTAAGATTCCATCCCTTGTGATGAGATTTTCCAAATGACAAAGTCCGATATTCGTGATCACGCAGATATCCGGGTTTGCCATTGTGGATAACCGGTTCATCTCGCCAAACTCGGAAATTCCCATCTCAAGCACTGCCACCTGATGTTCCTCCCGGATTTTAAAAATCGTGAGCGGAAGTCCGATCTCGTTATTCAGGTTTCCCTCTGTTTTTAACACATTATATTTCTGTGCCAAAACGGATGCGATCATCTCTTTGGTACTTGTTTTTCCAACACTTCCTGTGATTCCAACCACCTTGATATCAAGACCTCTTCGGTAATCTGCTGCGATTTTTTTCATTGCATCTAAGGTGTTCTCCACGCGAATGTATGGACCTTCCGGACTCTCTAACTTCTCTTCAGAGAGCACCGCAAGTGCTCCTTTTTCAAAAACAGATGGGATGAAACTGTGTCCGTCCACCTTTTCTCCACGTACCGGGATAAATAAATAATCTTTTTCCACAAGGCGGCTGTCGATCACTGCTCCTTGGATCTCACGCGTTTTATCCGCTTCATTTCCTATGTAAGTACCGCCGCAGACTGCTGCGATATGCTCTAAGGTCATATTTTTCATATCATGCTCCTGTTATTATAGAACAAACTGCCACCGGTTCTGCAAAACTGGTGGCGATATGTCATTCATCATTATTTCTCATATTTTTTCAAAGAAATCTCGATCAGCTTCTCACATAACTGATTGAAGTTGATTCCAAGAACACCTGCCTCCTGTGGAAGAAGACTTGTCGGTGTCATGCCAGGAAGTGTATTTGCTTCCAGACAGTAAATTTCGTTATTCTTATTTAATAAGAAATCAGAACGGGAGTAAGTATTCAGTCCTAATACTTCTGCCACACGCTCTGCATAGTGCTGCATCTGCTCTGTGATTTCTTCCGGTAATTCTGCCGGACAGGTCTCCACTGCACTGCCTGCTTTGTACTTATTCTTATAATCATAGAATCCCTGAATCGGTGCGATCTCAATGATTGGAAGTGCCTTATAGTCAATAACACCGACTGAAAATTCACGTCCCTCTACATACTCTTCGATAATGAGGTTATCCTCCCATTTGAATGCCTCATCTAAAGCACTCTTGAATTCATCTTCCGTGCGCACGATCGTAACTCCAATACTGGAACCTCCACAGCACGGTTTTACAACACATGGCAGCTTTAAGCCAAGTTCTTTTGCGGAATCTTTGCGGTTCTCTTTCTTCATGGAAATGCCCCGTGGTGTCGGGATTCCACCAGCGATAAATAACTGTTTTGCCATTCCCTTATCCATTGCAAGCGCACTGCTTAAATAGCCGGTTCCGGTATATTTGATTCCAAACAGGTCAAATGCTGCCTGAATCTTACCATTCTCGCCGTTTTCTCCGTGTAATGCCATGAAAACAATATCCGCCATACGGCACATATTAATGACGTTTGGTCCAAAGAAGCAGTCCGACTGGTCTTTTCTTGACGCTTTTACCTTTGCAAGATCCGGTGCTGTTTCCGGGATATCCTTTACCTGTACGCTGACTTCCTCTGTGCGGTCAAAAATTCCGGTCAGATTTTCCTCTTTGTCACTGTATCCCATAAAAACATCCAGTAAAATAACATTATGTCCATTCTCACGAAGTGCTTTGGATACCATATCCCCCGTCTTGAAAGACACATCTCTCTCTGTACTTAAACCACCTGCTAAAACAACAATATTCATGGTGTAATCTCCTCTATTCTGATTTTATTTTGGATTTTGCTCCAACTTTTTAACATTATATGTCTGCCTATCAAATCTTTATTATAGTAACCCTTTTTCCAACTCATGACAAGATAAAAAAGAATAGTCTCACCGGAACATCCGGTAAGACTATTCTAAAAACTCTCCCCTTGTGTAGTAATACTTTCTCCTCCCTTGTTATTCTGAGCCGAACTACAGACTCTTTTTCCATCTAAAAATCCACACGGCAATTCTGTGCCTTACACAGAACTCTTTTGTAAAAAATCTTTTGTTATTACGATCTGCAAATCATTTCCTGATCATCTGTTCCTGCTCATCTAAGAGAATCAATAAACACAAAAAAATCTGTCTTGCCAGTAAGTCCTTTTTTCCGATCAGACTGCCATACTGAAAGATGTCATTTCTGGTATCCGTAAGCTCCCCCCTGTCAATCGCATAGAGAATCTCATATAGGATTTCCATGCGCTTTTCATCTAACATACCGCCGCACATTAACGTTTTTCCGAATACCGGATTTTTCTGTACAATTCTTAAAATATCAAAAAATTTTTTCTCCATCTCTCTCAAAGTTACTACACATGAAGTAATTTCATTATACGCTATTGATATCTGCAGCACAATTCGCTTTTTCCGCACGTTTTCCTGATTTTACAGAAAAATCAGCTCGGCATATCCATCCTGTATACCGGCACTTTACAGTAATTTCATGCTAAACCTAAAAAGAGGAGAGCTGCCCGCTCTCCTCTGATCTCACTTTTAATATTCCGGCTCGATCAATCCGTAAGTATTGCCTTTTCTCTTATAAACAACATTGACATCCTCTGTCTCTGCGTTGATGAATACATAGAAATCATGTCCTAATAATTCCATCTCTACACATGCATCTTCCGGATACATTGGTTTCATATCAAACTTCTTGGTTCTGATGATCTTGATCTCTTCATCATCCTCTGACTTCTCATCCAGAAAATCCTGTTTGAAAACTGCTGCTGCATTCTGCTGCTTTGTTACAAGTTTTGTTCTATACTTTTTAAGCTGACGTTCAATGACTTCCTCTACCAGATCAATGGATACATACATATCACTGCTTACCTGTTCGGAACGGATATAACTTCCTTTCATTGGAATCGTAACTTCAACTTTCTGGCGTTCCTTCTCTACGCTCAATGTTACATTCACTTCTGTGTCCGGAGTAAAATACTTCTCAAGCTTATTCAGCTTGTCCTCCACTGCGGCTTTCAGTCCTTCTGTCAATTCGATGTTTCTTCCTGTAATCTTAATTCTCATGATGTCCAACCCCTTTGTCGCTTATTTGATATAATGATCCAATCCAAGCTATGTCAGATAGCTTTCTGAATGCTTATTTATATCATGACTTTATTATAGCATGTTTTTATACATTATCAACATTTTTTTGTCTTAAACCGAAAACTTTTTATATATTTTATATAATTTCTGAAAATTTCAGAATCTCAGTACGGACTTCACGCCAGCGACAGCGCAAAATAACCATCTGCAAGCAGTCTTTCCTGCCTGTCCTGGTCATCAGAAGAAAGCACCATGATACCCTTTCTGTCATATACCAGACGTTCTGTTTTTGTCTGCGCCATAAGTTCCGGCAGAAGTTCCTCAAACTGTTCTTCACCCAGTGTCGTTTCGATAATGTGCAGCGTACCATTCTCCGGGCAGTACATTAGAATATCAGCGTCCTCTGCACTCTCGTCTCTGGAAATATCATCACTCCACACTACCTTCACCGTTCTTCCGCCACAGAAACAGTTAAAATCCATCGCAAAACGGATTGCCGCCTCATCCCATGCAATAAAACCATCTCTCATCAATTTCTGCTCCCGGATTTTTTGATATTCTGCCGCGGTGATCTCCTCCACAGAATAACTGTTTAATTCCGCTGCAGAAAGTTCCGGCACATCCTGTTTTTCCAGTAAACGCTCCGATGGATACGCCTCTGTGAACCCAACCTTACGGTAATAGCCGACAAGCTCTTTTTCCGCCGGGACTAACACCAACGGCATATTAAAAATCTCTTCTGCCTTCTTTAAGATTTTCCCTGCATAACCTCTGCCACGGTATTCCGGGAGCGTTGCCACTGAATATACATACTTCGCCGGCTTCCACTCCTCACCATCCCTGATATTGATATCTAAAAAGCTTGCCATGGAAACCGCATGCCCATCCTGGCAGATGAGCAGCATATTATCCTCTGTCATCCGTTTGTCCAGATAAAAATCTACCAGTTCTGCCTCGTCACCAAAACAAGTCTCCCATATTTTGTGGATTTCTTCCCTGTTTCTGTCCTTATCTGCAAAAATGACATCACTTGAGATTGCCACGTATTTTTTCAGCAGGATTTCCGGATAATAGGACATCTTAGCCTTGCGCAGTCCCGGATCTCCTGTATCTTCCTCGCGGTTTACATAAGTATAATCTTCACACGCATGTAAAACAAACTGCTGGTTGATCATCGGATATGCACCCTGCATATCCGGAAATGCTTTTTCGAAGTGTACAACATACGTGTCACTGTTTAATGGTTCCCCGATAGAAAATGCAACAATCTGCCCTGCCTTCCGGATGATTCCACCGACAAGCCCGAGTTCTTTTCTATAGTCAAATGCCTCATGAAGCACTGACATCTCAAGTTCCATCTCTTCATTCCATTTCTCTGCCCTCATTTTGATCCATGTGTAAGTCATATTGCGGCATTCTTCTATATTGGAATCATTCAGTTCCTCATAGCACCAGTCATCCTCATCCTGAAATCTCGCAATATGATTTCTCTTGCCATGCATCTTTTTTCCCGCAAGCGTTGCTAATTTTTCTCTGGAATAAATGTAATCATAATCGTTCCGGTCTCCCTGGATCAAAAACTGTTCCGGATACCATGTAAGCATCTGCTCCCGGTCTGCTTCGCTCAATGGGCTCATAATAAGTGGGCGTTTTTCTTCCTCACAGATCGCGCGCAGTTCATCGATCACTTTTCTGCGGTCACCTGCCCCGATCGGATAGGAATACATCACCACTCCTTCCTCCTCAAAACGAATGATTGCACACCCATATTTTTCTGCAACTTCAACATGATATACTTTCCGCCAGACAAAATTATTGGCAAACGTGTACTCGCATGCATTTCTGTCATCTTCCTGAAATCTGGCATCCATCCATGTTTTATCATCTAATGTAATTTCGTGAAACTCTATTTTTGACATCTTAATCCCTTTCGCTATATACTAACATTATTATTCCATTTTTAAGACGATTTATTGTACTATTTCATGCCGTGAATTGCAACCGTCATAGCATGTTGTAAAGAGAAGAAAATAAGAACATGGCATCCTCGCGGAGCGTTTTTATTACATAGGGAGTAATTTCCTATGTAATAAAAAAAGCTGACCGCTTTTTTACGATCAGCTTCTGTTCATTTCTAGTTTGTCATTAAAAACTTGATGATCCTCTCTGTATCTTCCGGCTCGTAAGCTACAACTTCAAGTTCCGGGATCTCTACATCAGATTTTAATAAGCTTGTCAGAGAAACATACTGGCAAAGTTTTGATTTGAGGTTTAATCTGTCTCCCTCACCTGTGATCAATTCTACTTTTCCGGCACAGGAATCAATTACTTTAAAAAATCCGTCGACATCTTTGATATTCTTGATTTTCATATTTTTTCATCCTTTCTTCTTTGGAACTCTATACCTGCTTCTTATTAAATCGCAAAAAAAGAAATCTGTAAATACTTTTCTTCAAAAAAAATGTTTTTCATAAAACCTACTTCTCCTGCTATTGTTCCATTGCTGCCCGGATGATGTGTTCCGCTTCCTTTGCTTCTGCTTTGGTAAGCTGCGGCGTATCTTTTAAGACATAATCCATGCCGAGGTTGTCGTACTTGACCTTTCCCATAGAATGATATGGAAGGACTTCCAGTTTTTCCACATTGCGGAGCGTCTTTAAAAACAGGCCAAGTTCCGTCAGTTCTTTCTCATTAAACGTAATGCCCGGCACGACTACGTGACGGATCCAGACCGGCTTTCCGATCGAATCAAGATACTTTGCAAACGCAAGAATGTTGCTGTTCGACTGCCCGGTGAGTTTCTGATGTTCCTCATCGTTGATATGCTTAATATCAAGCATGACGAGATCTGTCACGGACATGAGCTGTTCTGTCTTTTCCATTTTGTCTGATGCCATGTTTTCACTTATTCCAGTGAGGCTGATCTCTCTCTCACTGATCTGATCTGTTCCTGTATGTTTCTTTGGAAACATAATTCCGGATGTATCCAGACAGGTGTGAATGCCCTTTTCCTTTGCCTTCGTAAAAAGCTCCGTCAGAAAATCAAGCTGTAACATGGGTTCTCCACCCGTTGCCGTGATCCCCCCGGTCTGATAGAAAGAACGGTTGCGCTCGAAACGGTCTATGATCTCATCCGCTGTCATTTCTTCCCCATCCTCTATCTTCCATGTATCGGGATTATGGCAATACTGGCAGCGCATCGGGCAGCCCTGAAAAAAAACGACAAACCGTACGCCCGGACCGTCCACTGTGCCAAATGTTTCTAACGAGTGAATTTTCCCCATATTGTTCTCCTTTTCTGATTCCTATCGCTCGCCGCGCCATTCGCAAAACGCACCTGTTGCACTACATCCGTTCGTGGAAGGTACGTGCGATCACTTCATCCTGCTGTTCTTTTGTCAGTTTGATAAAGTTGACCGCATATCCTGATACACGGATGGTAAGCTGTGGATACAGTTCCGGATGTTTCTGTGCATCCAATAATGTGTCACGGTTTAAAACGTTTACGTTCAAGTGATGTCCGCCTTTGACAACATAGCCGTCTAACATTGCAACAAGATTGTTCTCCTGTGCTGCCTCATCTTTGCCCAGTGCATCCGGTACAATGGTAAATGTATTGGAAATACCATCCTGTGAATCCATAAATGGAAGTTTAGCGACAGATGCCAGGGATGCAACCGCACCATGGGTATCACGTCCATGCATCGGGTTTGCACCCGGAGCAAATGCTACACCTTTCTTTCTTCCATCCGGTGTTGCTCCTGTATTTTTACCATAGGAAACATTGGATGTAATGGTCAAAATCGATGTTGTCTGGATACCGCCACGGTAGGTGTGGTTTCCTTTTACATATCCGATAAAGGTGTGGAGCACCTGTTTTGCGATCTCGTCAACACGATCGTCGTCATTTCCATATTTCGGGAAATCTCCCTCAATCTCAAAGTCAACGGTCACACCATTCTCATCACGGATTGGTTTTACTTTTGCATATTTGATCGCAGAAAGGGAGTCTGCTACTACAGAAAATCCTGCAATACCGGTTGCAAACCATCTTCTCACATTTTTGTCATGTAATGCCATCTCTAATTTTTCGTAGCAGTATTTATCATGCATGTAGTGAATGATATTTAATGCGTTCACATACACTCCTGCTAACCATTTCATCATATCTTTGTATTTATCCCATACTTCATCGTAATCTAAGTATTCGGATGTAATCGGACGGTATTTCGGTCCGACCTGTTTTCCTGTCATCTCATCGACACCGCCATTGATCGCATAAAGCAGGCATTTTGCGAGGTTTGCCCGCGCACCGAAGAACTGCATTTCCTTACCGATTCTCATAGAAGATACACAACATGCGATTCCGTAATCATCACCATGGACAACACGCATAATATCATCATTCTCATACTGGATCGCAGAGTGTCTGATGGATGTCTCGGCACAGAATTTTTTGAAGTTTTCCGGCAGTTTTACAGACCAGAGTACGGTCATGTTTGGTTCCGGTGCTGCCCCGATGTTGTTCAAGGTGTTTAAGTAACGGTAAGACATTTTTGTAACCATATGTCTTCCATCCACACCGATTCCACCGATGGACTCTGTCACCCAGGTTGGATCGCCGGCAAAAATCGTGTTGTATTCCGGTGTACGCGCAAATTTTACAAGACGAAGTTTCATCACGAACTGGTCGATGATCTCCTGGATCTCTTTTTCGGTAAATGTTCCCTCTGCGAGATCACGCTCTGCATAAATATCCAAGAAAGTGGAGGTACGTCCTAAGGACATTGCCGCACCGTTCTGCTCTTTTACTGCTGCAAGATATGCAAAATAGACAGCCTGTGTTGCCTCTAATACATTATTTGCAGGTTTCGAAATATCACAGCCGTAAATTTCTGCCAGTTTCTTTAACATTTCCAGCGCACGGATCTGCTCGGATAACTCTTCTCTCTCACGGATCACATCTGAGTACATGATGGTACGTGTGTTGTTTAACTGCTCTTTTTTGTCCTCGATCAGACGGTCTACACCGTAAAGTGCCGGTCTTCTGTAGTCACCAATAATACGTCCTCGTCCGTATGCATCCGGAAGTCCAGTGATGATATGTGCGCTTCTGCACGCTCTCATCTCCGGTGTGTAAGCGTCAAATACTCCGGCATTGTGAGTTTTTCTGTGTGTTGTAAAGTACTCTACCACTTCAGGATCGACTTTGTATCCATTGTCCTCGCACGCCTTGATTGCCATACGGATACCGCCGTAAGGCTGGAGGGCACGTTTGAAAGGCTTGTCCGTCTGGAAACCGACAATCTTCTCTTTCTCTTTATCTAAATAACCCGGACCATGGGAAGTGATCGTGGAAATGATCTTTGTGTCCATATCCAGCACTCCGCCGGCTTCTCTCTCCTGTCTGGAAAGTTCTAATACCTGATCCCAGAGATCGGTGGTATCCTGTGTTGGTCCCTCTAAGAAGGAATCATCCCCATCATATGGATGATAATTCTTCTGAATAAAATCTCTTACGTTTACTTCTGTTTCCCAGGCTCCGCCCTGGAAGCTTCTCCATTCTGTCTGCATTTTTCTCTCCTTCTGCCACCGTGTGGCCTTGCATGGTTCATAACATCTGTGTTATGATGCTCATTCTGATTTTTGATTGATGCATGGTTAGTCTTTTCTAACCACGGTTAGACTATCCTAACTTTCATCTTTTGTCAAGAGTCACGCGCGCTTTTTCCGGTAAGTATTCGAAAAAATACAATGAGTGGTTCCTTTCTCATGCTGATGGGATTTTTTGGAAAATTTACCCTACAAATAAAAAGAACCGCACGTCTGGACTCTTCGCCCAGACGGTCGGCATTCTTTTGTTATACTTCACGTGGTAAACCCCACTATTTCCGTCAGTCATATAACAATTGCATTGTACTATGAGTGGCAAATATTTTCAATAGGTAATTTTTCACAAACAATCCACATATGCCAGCAATTCCTCCGGTCTGCACTTTAGCACCCGTGATAGCTTCAGCAATGTCATTCCCTGTGGCAAGTAATACATAAAAATTCTTGTTTTGTTTCCAATGTTTATGTTATAATATTCCAAAGCATATTTTACAAAATCTTTATGGCGTTATGCCATCTATATTCTGGAAACGTCAGATTATCCCCAATGATCTGCGTTGTTCGTTCGTATCTATGCTTTTAATTACCCATTAACGAATTTAAAAGCAGGAGACGAAAGAAATCAGATATAGAATATATTTATTCTCCTGCCAAGACAGTATTATTTAAGAGCTGTCTCACCAATCAGGAGGAAGCCTATGGCAAAACACAAACGAAACCATAACAAAGTATCCAGAAACTCAGCAGTCAATATGCCAGCTACAAACAGAAACTACAAAGACACTATTTTTCGCATGTTGTTTTCTGACCGGAAAAATCTGCTCTCTCTTTACAATGCCGTCAATCAGAGAAAATACCTGCACCAAATTTTATCGAGTTTTACAATGGTTCGACGGCAATTGCTGACTGTACAGAGCTTCGACTTTCCTCGGCATTTGAACATTTGTCAGGTGAACCAAAACTTGAATTGATTGTCACGGTTTTAAACGTCAATGAGGGGCACAATGCAGAGTTAATGCAGCATTGCAATACATTAAACGAATACGCGCAGTATGTTGCCAGAGTGCGGCTCTATGCAGCGGATATGTCTTTAGATCAGGCCGTGGAACGTGCCGTAGACGAGTGTATCAGGGAAGGGATTTTAGCCGAATTTCTTACCTGCAACCGAAATGAGGTCATCAGTATGAGTATCTTTGAGTATGATAAAGAATTGGAAGAGAAGAAATTACGGAAAGCAGAATATGAAGCTGGACATGAGGCTGGTTTCTCTGAGGGTGAAAAGTATGGTATAGAACGTGGTACTTTTCTAAATTCTATTGAAACTGCCAGACGTATGCTTAAATTTCAGGAATTTTCGCTTGAAAAAATTGCTGCTATTTCCGAGCTGTCTTTAGATGAGATAAAAAAATTACAAACAAACGAAGCGAGGTCTGATTCATGAAAATTGCATTAGTTTCCGATACACATGGTGTATGCCGTAAAGAATTATTTGACCATATCAAAAATTGTGATTATCTCATTCACACCGGAGATTTTGACAATGAACGTACCTATAACAGATTCTTAAACTGCGGCATTCCGATGTATGCAGTCCGTGGGAACTGTGACCACGGAGAGTGGGCGTCCTACCTGCATGAGTTTGTCTCCGTGCCGATTAATGGAAAATTATTTTATCTTGTCCATAACAAAGCTGACCTGCCTTTTGATCTCACGGATGCGGATTTTATAATTTTCGGACATACCCATGTATTCACGCACTACGACCGCTACGGAAAAGTTTTTATCAATCCGGGCAGCGCCGGGGCTGACCGCGGAGATGGAAAAGGCATTGCAATTTTAGAATTGACGGATAATGGATATGACGTGGAACGGATTTTGCTATAAAATTTCTTGCTTCATTTCCTACCCTTGTGTTACAATAATCTAAAGCATATTTTACAAATTTCATGACATTTTTGTCATCTATATTCTAACGGCGACAGATTAGCCCCAAATAATCTGTATGCTTCATTCGTATCTATGCTTTTTGTTACCCATTTAACAATTGAAAAGCAGGAGACGAAGGAACTTAGGAAAATATATAATTACATTCTCCTGCAATCACGAACAGTTTTATAAATAAGCTGTCCTACAATTTCAGGAGGAAACGATTTATGGCAAAATGCAAAAGAAACCGTAACAAGACAAAAAGAAATTTTACAGTCAAAACACCGACGGCAAACCGGAATTATAAAGACACCGTTTTTCGGATGTTGTTTTCTGACCGGAAGAACCTGCTGTCCCTCTATAATGCAGTAAACCAGAGCGATTATAATAATCCAGATGATCTGGAAATCGTCACATTAGAGAATGCTATTTATATGGGGATGAAAAATGATCTGGCATTTATTATGGATACTAATTTGTATCTGTATGAGCATCAGTCAACCTACAATCCAAATATGCCTCTTCGTGATCTGTTTTATATTTGCAGTGAATATCAGAAACTCGTGGATAAGAAATCTCTTTATTCTTCGACTCTGCAAAAAATTCCTGCACCAAATTTTATTGAGTTTTACAATGGATCGACGGCAGCTCCCGACTGCACAGAACTTCGGCTTTCCTCGGCATTTGAACATTTGTCAGGTGAACCAAAGCTTGAATTAATTGTCACGGTTTTAAATGTCAATGTGGGACACAATGCAGAGTTAATGCAGCATTGCAATACATTAAATGAATATGCACAATATGTTGCCAGAGTGCGGCACTATGCAGCGGATATGTCTTTAGATCAGGCCGTGGAACGTGCCGTAGACGAGTGTATCAGGGAAGGGATTTTAGCCGAATTTCTTACCTGCAACCGAAATGAGGTCATCAGTATGAGTATCTTTGAGTATGATAAAGAATTGGAAGAAAAGAAATTACGGAAAGCAGAATATGAAGCTGGTTTCTCTGAAGGTGAAAAACATGGACATGAGGCTGGTTTCTCTGAAGGCGAAAAGCATGGACATGAGACTGGTTTCTCCGAGGGCGAAAAGTATGGTATAGAACGTGGTACTTTTCTAAATTCTATTGAAACTGCAAAACGCATGCTCAAATTACAGGAGTTCTCACTTGAAAAAATTGCTGCGATCACAGGTCTGCCCTTTGACGAAGTGAAAAAATTACACGCAAACGAAGCGAGGTCTGATTCATGAAAATTGCATTGATTTCTGATACACGACGGAAAAGGCATTGCAATTTTAGAATTGACGGATAATGGATATGACGTGGAACGGATTTTGCTATA
>OGHY01000608.1_pt1 | contig 18971 bp, 15 predicted proteins | sample 1571541 | NCBI WGS metagenome assembly OGHY01 (sample SAMEA2581943, study PRJEB24529) | metagenome | biome: Human gut stool | place: China | collected 2011
TGTGCCTGTTTCATACCCTCTATGAGCCTTTCAAAGCGTTCCTGTGCCTGTCTGTCAATGTCGGCAAGGTAAGCGTTAAGTCTGCCGCTTGTAAGAAGATTGGTGTATGTAACTTTGCAGTGATGCTTCAGATAATCCAAATGCCGCTGTCCCCAGATGCCTATCGGCTGTTCTTCTTCGGCGGGTACAGTTAAGCACGGTATTAAATAATCGCCTTGCCTTTCGTATTTGCCGCCCATTTCCTCAAAAATTGTCTTTGCCATTGTCTGTTACCTCCACATTCTTTTTTATTTTGAATGTCCGCAAAATCCGTCCTACATCGATGGGATTACTTGGAAGATTCCAGTGCATAATCACTCGGCAGTAATTATGAAAATCCAGTCCTTCCTGTCCGATTGATGTTGTGGCAAGCACAAATGGACGCATTGGTGAGTTAAAGGCATTTCTGATATTTTCTTTACGCATGACTACCTTGGAATTATCTCCTGCATCCTTTGTAAATCCAACTGCATAACTCGACCTTATTCGACATCCATCACTCTTCCTGTCAGCTCCATTAATACGCTTTTTGAAATCAGGATAAGTATCAGCGATATAGGTGGCTGTATGTATTTTCAATGAATCCATCATCATATCATGCACGATCTGATACTGATTTCCATCCGACTGAAAACCTGCTGTTTCTTTCAGCATATGGATATATTCATCAATCATTGCCTGAAAACAGCCATCTTTACAGTATTTAAGTACATTCTGCCAATGGGAATTATCATCCCTGCATCTGCCATAAGCAAGATCAATGATAGCTGTTGACTCCGGCAAATTGAAATTATTGACAAATACCTTTGCAAGCGATGTTGCTCTGGCTGTGCTTCTTCCATTAGAACGATAAATGCATATCGCTGGCGAACCCAGTACCATATTTACCAATGTTTCCAGAATATCCTCCGGCTTTCTTCCAAGATGAATCTCCTCCGGGGCATCCAAATAACTTCTTAGCTTATCAATATGAGCAATAAATCCCTTATTTCTCTTATCCTTTGAACTGCTTCTGACCTCAGATGTTGTATCCTCTTCGTCTGAATTCATTTCCCACACAATATCTTCTATCCAATGCTTTGCATAGATGACTCCATCCATGAGCATCGGTGCAAGATAATACCACCTGGCATCTTCCTTATTGTTACCCGAATCACCATACTTTTCTTCGATTATCGCAAGCTTCTCTTTCAGTTTCAGCCGTACAGATTTCTCTATTACTTCTAATGATTCATGATTATTCAATGACTCAATCGGTAAATACATATCAGAAAGTGTCTTTGAAGGATAAAGCAGTGCAAACAAGCTCATGCCTCTTACTTCTCCATTTGAAACATTAAACCTGAGCCTTGCCACCGGGTATCGTCTCGATCCTTCCGCAAAATACCCCGTATTCTTTTTATCCTGATTCTTTATCTGATGTACCAGTTTTCCAACTGTAAGTCTTTCCGCCTCATAGGAAACAAGCGCACCTATCATTCGTGGAACCATCTCCCATGCAGAAAATACAAGTATTTTTGAAAAGCCTTTGCTGTTTTTATATGCTCCCTGCATCTCATAATATGGCAGTGATGGAGGAATCCACAGATATTTTTCTGCACCGCCGGTAAATGCTTTTTCTTTCAGTGCCTCAAGCCTTGCATTGGTTTTCGGCAGTTCATCATATTTATTGATTTTATTGCGATTCAGCCACAAGAGACTTTGTTCTCTTTCACTTCCAAATTTATCTGGATATTTTGTATAATATTTTTCAATCTGCTCCTTAATCTTATACTTCTTCATAAATGACATAAGATACGGACAGCTCTTTGCATAATCTACAGGTAAAGAATGATTGGAATCTGTTTTTGACAGCAATCGTGACATCTGTATATAGGAGTTTATATCATTTTCATCTATCTGCAAATGATGCTTCACACTGCTGTCATCCGTATAATCACCGGAATCCATGACAGATATACGCTCTGTCCTGCTGACTCCCTGATACATAGCATTTTCTGCCAGCTCCTTCATACGGATAATTGCACTGTCTCCTGCTTTCAACTCACTTAGAGCATGTGAATAATTCTTCCACACTTCCTTGAATTTAATGTCTTTGACTTCATCATCAAAAAGAAAGTTCATAACCTGAAAAAACTCTGCATAATGCTCATCAAACTGATTTTCATCTATCTCTTCAAGGGTAGAATACAATTTATATGGTGTAGCCGACAACAGAAGTACCCTTGTATCATGTCCACTAAGGAAACTGTGTGCAAGAATACCAAGCTCACTGTCATCGGATGACAAAAGAAACTTAAATCTCTGAAACTCATCCATGATTACCAGATCCGGCTCAAGCATAGATACACTGATTCTCGCAAACATCACACGAAGCTTATTCATCACATAGTAATTGGAATATGTAAGCTGTTTATTGTATCTTCTTTCATGCAAATGATTAAGCAGCATGTCCCTTATACTTTCATACTCCTGATAATTAAGGATTTTTTCTATCACATTTTGTGGATAGACACCCTTTGTCATCTTTTCGCATTCTGCTACACGATTTTCAAAGTTCCATTTTGCCCATCCATCCCATGCTTTTACAGCATCCATTATCATAAATTTTTCAAGAGAAGCTGCATGACCTTTAAAGTCCGTCATTCTCCTTAAAATGGCATACATCAGTGCTCTTTCCTGCACACTTCCGCCTCCGGAGGTCATACGGAAAGATGTTTCCGGTGTAAGGGGGATAAGCTGTATATAGCCTTCCTTTATCTGCGGATCATTCTCCTGCTCGGTAATCTTTAAATGCTGCATAGACAATCTTGTATCTGATACTGAACCGATGGCATTCTTTCCTGTTACATCAAGCTTTCTGATATTCTGATTTGCTATGTTCTGATTAGAGCAGATGTAAATCACCTTAAACAGCTCATCTTTCTCTTCTATTCTAAGCCTTGCTGTCTTTACAATTGCTCCTCTGGCAATAAGAGTTTTTCCCATACCCACTTCATCTGCTACAAGCACACGATTCTGATTATGCCGAAACAGATAATCCACTCTCTCAACAGTCGCTCTTTGAAAATCCTTCAGACCGGAAAGGGTGCGCTTTTCAATTTCATCTATATTAAATTGTGACATAACATCACCTCGTTATCTTCTGATTTTCAATGTATTACAAAAAGTCTCATACAGTTCACGGAATTCATCCGGTATAATATCCTTATCTGTAACCATCTTAAGCACATATCCAATGTCTTTTATTCTTTCCGGTTCTTCTACAGATGTTTTTAACATCTTTTCATAGAGTGCCGGCATTGAATCACTCGAATTGACAAAAAAGCCGGATTCCCCTATCTGCTTTCCTTCTAGCATAGATGCTACATAATCATCGCCAAGTACAAACGCTATGTACTCAACAAATGATGCCCTATCTTTTACCACACTGTTTACTGCAGCACTTTCCCTGTCATCCGGAAAACCACTAGTAGGTATCATAATAATTCTGCGGATTGTATCATCACCTGATTTTGCAGTAATCTCATAGAACTCAGATAACTGCAATATCTCAAGTTCTGAAAACTCTATATATTCTGACAATGTCTGCTCCTGCTTTGAATTAAATGGTGATACTGTAACCTCACTATCAGATTCAATACCGCTAAACTCAACCTCTATCTTGTACTTTCCAGCATTCTCATTATCCTCTTGAATTACAGCCTGCCTTTTCACACGGCACAATTCCTTGATTTTCTGCTCCAGCAGATTTCTATTGTCATTTTCTGTTTCCAAAACAGCATCCGCTACTGTAACCTGCTCAAATGGATTCTTTGCATCTCCTACCGATCCACAGAATATATCCTCTAAGAATTTATCCCCATTCAGATACATATTCTTTGTACCAAGCCACAACATCATTTCAACATTTTTATTAATTGCAGAATAGGAAGCATTCATGGAACCAAGATACAGGTCAACATCTGAATATTTCCTTCTCAGATAAATTTTTGCATGAATATCCTGTTTCTTTTTATCCGTAAGCTCATCTGAGATTTCATCCTCACCATCTATAATCTCATCCTTTAATGCATAGATGGTAAAATTATCTACATCTGATGCTTTAAGTTTTCCAAGCTCGGAACGTCTGGTAACAAGTGTTCTCTTACAGTCTGACAACGCCCTGTCTGTAAGGTTAAAATCAGCAACCACACTTTCTGATAAAAATGGAGACATCACTACAAGCTCGTTAAATGTTGAATTAGCATTTCCTTTTTCCTTGCAGAATAGAATATCATCCTGCATCTGGTAAGCACTTTTTCCAATGCCAAGCGGAAGCACTTCAAAATTCTCGCCAAATATTTTACTATCAAGTGAAAAGGATACATCCTTAATGTCTGTACATAATCCACGAATCAAATTTCTTTTCTTCCCGGCATTATTGCTGGTATTATGCACATTCGTTACAAGATAATCCAGAAAATCACAGATAGGCTGAGTCTTTTTCTTCTGTCTGACATTTTTACTGCTATCCATTGCGAAGCTGATATCCCAGCTCCTATCAAAAGTCAGATTTCTGCTCATTACCACAAAGCGATATTTTTTATCTCCCTCAGCGTTTACATATGCTAATACCCATGCTTTCGGATGAAATGACGGGTATCGACCAAGCTGTTTATCCTTTGGCAATGCAACTTCTACTACCATTTTTTCTAATAATATAGATAGTGCAGTCGGTTTTGTTGGTACTTTAATCTGTCCTGCTTCACAAAACAGCACGATTTTATCTGACACCTTCTGCAATGCATTCAGCATACCAATTGGATTTAGCATAAGCTTACTATCTGTTTCTTCCGATAAGCCAAGGCATATCGCTACAGCTGTTAGTGCTTCCAGGTCAAGTGAATATGTAGTGCCTACTGCTCTGTCCAGTCTATATCCGTCCGGAGGCATCAAGATACCGCTGTAATCCGTTCTATCTCGGTTTGAATCCGGTCTAAACATCAGCACTCACCTCCCCGTCATAGATGTCATTCACAATTCTTCTGGTATTTGAGAATCTGTAATCAAGCTTTCCTCCGCCTACCCATTTTGAATGATCAAATTCCTTTGTTCTGCTTAACTTCGCTCTGGCTGCTCCTTTCAGGCTCCGTTCCCTCTTGCGAATCAGTTCATCAGCCATATTAATATCAGATGCCATAAATGCTGCTTGTATCCCACACAGAAAGCTCTTTGCCCTTGGATTGATCAACTGCAATTCTTCAAACACAGCACCCAGATTGACTGTTGCATTATGCCTGATATCAAGAAGTAACCTACTCCATTCATCATTTGCGTATGTATTCTCGCCTTCCGAAAGCATGACATTGTATCTTACTCTTGCCATATACACCAGATTATTAAAATCGCAGGCAAGCTTCATCATATATGCCAGCTTTTCACTTACTTTTTCTGATAGTTCAGCCGTTAAAGAAGCAAAATCATCATATTCATTCAAATCAATATGATTTTTCAACACATATTCCAAAAGAGACCCTTTCGTTGACTTCTGAATCTGCTTATCCAGATAGAAAGCTTCCTCCTGCGTCAGCTCTATTGTAAGGTTGTCTCTCCAATCATCATGATAAATCGGAAGATTCCAAAATCTAATATTGCCAATATCTCCTGCATCCGAATCATCCTTATCATTTTCCTCTGCATCATCATTCCTGTTTCCCAACCGGCTGACGGACTTCTGTTCTTTTAGCTTTACCGCCAATGAAACATACTCCGGTATAGACAGACCATAATCACAGAATATTCCAAAGGTACGAATTCCGTTCCAATAGATATCCGATGGTCTTCTTGCTACCCAGCCCTTTGGCAATACACGGGTTCCAATAACACCTTCTGCCTTGGGATCTGCTTCTAACAATCTGATGCCACAATCTTTTTCAGCAGAATCTATAGCCCTTAAAACTCTATTTGCATCCTTTCCATACCTGCCATCAACAGCTTCTCTTAACACATATGGAACAATAAGGAAGTACTTTGCTCTGGTCTGGATGGTAGATGTTCCAGGAAAGAAATAGTTGGCAAAAGCATCACGAATAATGCCGATTCCAAGTTCATCGACTGCTCCCTGTTCACTCAGAAGGTTAATCACATCTAATGCCTTCTGCCGGTCTTCTTTTGAAAAATCTATCCATCCTAACTGCATGTTTTCACTTCCTTATTTCTTCGTCAAATATGTATCTTCTACGTAAGTCTCCGGTGTCGCCTCTTCAATTACGCCAGACTTTGGATCAAAGATATATTTCTTCTTCAATCTCTCATACAGTACAGAACCTACAGTTTCCATTACCTGTTTCATCATATCCGGATCATCAAATAGTTTTCTGAAAAACTGGTCATTCTGCTCATATCTGTCTGCTGCCATATTCGGAAAATCCTTTTCAAACAACAACATAAAGGTTGCCCTGTCATTGTTCTTTGCGTAGCTCTGCCACTTCTCCTGATTGGCATAATCATTTTCCATCTGAACAAGTACTTTATCCATTTCTGTAAAATGGGTTCCATACTTTTCATTTATCTTATCAATAATTACTGTCAGCGGATCTTTCTTAGGCTCTCTATGACCGGAATCACCGGAGATAGGTGTATATCCGCCTTCTGTGCTTTCAAGCCCTATCGTACCTTCAAAGTCTTTTTCCAGCTTATAGTATTCAAGAAGAACTTTGTCATCAATATTTATCTTCTCTCCACCATGTCCTTTTGGAAGCATCGTGTATAAAAACTTTGAATAAATACTGAATCTGTGAATATCCTTGTCAAATAACCTGCATACCTGTGTAATATAGGCATACACACGATTAAAGCTTGCCAATGTAGACTTGAATATATCCTGTTTTTCGACTTCAAGCACTTCATATCTGTCTACTGCTGGTCTTAACTGTCCCTGAAGCTTTCCAAGATCACCAGCTGATTGATTCTCATTCTGATAGAAAATATCCGCAAATTTATCCACTTCTGATTTCTGATATATCCTGAAATCATCCAAGGTATTCTTCATGTCATATACAACATTAGGATCTGTTTCCTCCAAGAGCACAGTTTCCTCATAGAACGGCTCGAAAGATGCTTTGATATCTTCTGCTGAATTGACAAAATCAAGTACAAAGGTATCTACTTTTCCTCTTGTAGTACGATTCAGTCTTGATAAAGTCTGGACTGCCTTTACACCAGACAATTTCTTATCCACAAACATGGTGTGAAGTAGTGGTTCATCAAAGCCTGTCTGATATTTTTCTGCAACAACAAGGATTCCATAATCATCTGCATGGAATGTTTCCGGCAAAGCCTTTTCTTTTATTGTCTTGCCTTCTTTATCCTTGTTCATTCCCTCTTCGGTAAACACATCATCGTTATCTTTCACTTCACCGGAAAAAGCGACTAACACTTCAAGGTCATTCAGTCCTTTTTCTTTTATCTGTCTCTTAAATTCCTGCACATATCGTACTGCATGAAGTCTGGATGGCGTAACAACCATAGCCTTCGCTCTGCCACCTATCTTATGTCTTGTGACATTCATAAAATGTTCCAGCATAATGGCAGTCTTCTGAGAAATATTATGTGGATGCAGTGTCTCATAATTTATAATTGCCTTTGAACCAGCTGTTGTATCAAATTCTGGATTATCCTCAATAATCTTGGCAATCTTGTAATACATTTTGTAGGTCATATAGTTCTGCAAAACATCCAATATGAAATGCTCCTCTATCGCCTGTTTCATAGAATAAATATGGAACGGTCTGTAGATTCCTTCCGCATCCTTCTGACCAAACAGCTGTAGTGTCTTTCCTTTTGGCGTTGCTGTAAATGCAAAGAATGATAAGTTCTTATGCATACCCTGTGCTGCCAATTCATCTAAGAGCTTATCCTCATCGTCCTTACGATTTCTTTCGTCCTCATCTTCCATCTCGGCATACTCTTTCAGAATTTCTTCTGTATCAGCTAACGCTCTTTTTAACTTTTTCGCTGCATCTCCAGTCTGCGAAGAATGAGCCTCATCAATAATAATGGCAAATCTTTTGTTTGCAGAATCTACCTCTTTATAGATTACCGGGAACTTTTGTAAAGTAGTGATGATAATGCCTACCCCATCATTAATCGCATCTCTAAGCTGTCCCGAATTCTTATCTACCTTCTTAACCACGCCCTCCACATGGTCAAATTGATAAACAGTAGACTGTAACTGACTGTCAAGCACTCGCCTATCCGTTACAATAATGACTGACTGAAAAATCTTATTATCTTCATAATCATGGAGTCCGGTAAGTCTGTGTGCCAGCCATGCAATTGAATTTGACTTTCCTGAGCCTGCACTATGCTGGATCAGATAACTCTTTCCGGAACCATTCTTTTTCACATCTTCCAGCAGTTTTGTAACAACATCAAGCTGATGATATCTTGGAAAAATCATAGTCTCTTTCACAAGATTTCCGTTCTTATCGTACTCCTGCTGCAAGTGCATATATTTCTGTAGAATTTCCATCAGACTGTCCTTGCAGAGTACTCTTTCCCAAAGATAAGCGGTATCATACCCATCCGGATTTATCGGATTTCCTTTTCCACCTACTTTTCCGGCACCATTACTGCCTTGATTAAATGGCAGAAAATAAGTGTGTGTACCCTCAAGCTTTGTTGTCATATAGACATTGGTAAGGTCTACTGCGAAATGCACCAATACTCTTTCTTTGAAGGCAAAAATAGCATCCTTACCGGCACGATCAAACTTATACTGATTAATGGCATTTGTGGTATCCTGTCCTGTAAACTGGCATTTCAACTCCATAGATACTACCGGAATTCCGTTTACAAAAAGCACTATATCTATGCTGTTCTCATTATGTACAGAGTAATGGAGCTGTCTGGTACAATGAAGAATGTTCGCATCATACTGAATCTGTGTAGTCTCATTCAAAGTGGTCTCCGGCTTCCAGAAAATCGGATATAACTTGATGCCTCTGTCCATAAAGCCATGCCGCATCACATTCAAAAGATTAGTTGTCTTGACTTCTCTTTTAAAACGCTCAACTACCTGCTTCTCGGAGTTTTCTGCATAGATTTTCACATATCTATCCCATTTCTTAGGCTGGCTTGTCTTAATAAACTCGACAAAAGTATCTTCATCAAGTCCTGATTCACGATTAAATTTCTTTGGATCACCTTTGATATATCCGCCATGATGAATCAGATAATCTTCGATATCTTCCTCAAATCGTTTCTCTTTTACATCAAAATCAGACATGGGCTACACCTCCTTTTTGCCTGTGACAACCTCGTAAATGAGGGATTTTTTATATTCCTGAAGTATGTCAATTGCTTTGTTTCTATCAGCTATTGTTTTATCAAGCATCTCACATTTACTATCTAAATAATCTGCTATTTGACATTGTTCGATATAAGGTGGTACAGGCACTTTAATACTTTTAAACTCTGATGAATATGTCCTCCAGCGCATCGCCATTATTCCACGTCCATATTTATAACATTCAGCAGAAAACAGCTTTGTCCTATATAAATAATGATAATATCTTGAACATACATTTTCATTTGGTTTATATATATCATATGCGGGACTCGTAACCCCATCATATGCCGATCTTCCTATTGCCCCCATCCATGCCAATATAATATTTACTACTATATCATTCTCATAAACCACCTTGTATCCTTCTGCCTTTACTGCCTTATTCCCTCTTTCCTCTTGTTCACCATGTGGAAACACTCCTAAGTCAGTATAAAGAGAAAGTAATCTCACTTCCTCTAATGGTTTATAATTTTTTTCATCTCGTAACGAGAATAAGTATCTATTTTGCGATATGCCCCAATGAACTGGTATTTGTTCACACATATCTATAGTACTATCCTTCAGCTCTACATCTGGATTTATTCCCTTTGTTACAGCTTCCGTAATAATTGAAAATTTGTATTCCTTTAGTTTTTTAATAATTGCCTGTTGCTTTTCAATAATTTCATCAATCTTTGAACACTTTGAATCCAAATAATCTGCAAGATATTTCTGCTCATGGTAATATGGTAACGGCAGCTTTTGTTCTTTCCACAACGAAATAGACCATGTTGCAATACTTACTGAATCTACTATTATTGATTCAATGCTTCTTTGAAGGCAATACCTTAAAAATCTTCTACAATAACCATCTTTTATATTAATTCTAATAATATGGTCGGAATATACAGCATCTTTTGATGGCAAATAAATATATGGGGTTCCATTTCGTGCCAACAGAATATCATTATCTGTAGTATATTTCCACATAGGAAATTCTGTATACGATGTTTTTACAGGGTTGGCTCCAGCAGTATAAAATATATATCCATTTTCGTCACTTGAATAAAGTTCTTTATCTACAGACTCACCAACATTTGAATTACCAAATGCAAATTTCAAGCGCATACAATTCCAATCTTTTGGTATCTCCCCAATCCATTCCACTCCACTATCTTTCATCTCTCTCATAGGTCGAATACCTCCTCAAGACTTCCAGACAGTTCTGTCTCTAAATCCATAATCTCTGCCATGATTTCTGCAGATGGTCTCGGAGCTTCATACTTATAGAAATATCTTGTAAACGGAATCTCATATCCCACCTTTGATTTTTTCGTATCTATCCATGCATCTGGTGCGAAAGGTAATACTTCTCTTTCAAAGTATTCTTTAATATCCTCTTTCAGTGGAACATTTTCTGTATCGCGAAGGCTGGTATCCGGCTGTTTTTTCCCTTTTTTCAGTACCAAATTGCCTTCTTCATCACGGAGCGGTCTTTCTACTGTAATCTTGGTATAGCCAAAATCCTCGTTATCATAAATCTGACTAATTTCACTCGCCGTGAAATCACCATAAATCTTTGTAATCTCAGCGATATCTTCCTCAGAAATATCATTTCGCTTATTTCCCAATGCTTTTCTTCTCTTCACAAACATCTCATTGGCATTAATAAGCTGTACTTTCCCTTCTCTGATTGTACCTGCCTTTTTATTTGACAATACCCAGATATAGGTTGCAATTCCTGTGTTGTAGAAAATATCATTCGGTAAAGCAATGATTGCCTCAAGCAAATCATTTTCGAGAATATATCTTCTGATTTCAGAAGGTCCGCTTCCTGCATCTCCTGTAAAGAGTGGTGAACCATTATGAATGATTGCTATTCTGCTTCCACCCTTATCAATATCTTTCATTTTTGATATCGCTGTCATAAGAAAAAGCATCTGTCCGTCACTTGCAGCCGGAAGCCCTGCTCCAAATCTTCCTCCGAAGCCAAGCTTTGCCTCTTCCTCTACTTTTGCCTTTTCATTCTTCCACTCACGTCCAAATGGAGGATTTGAGAGGATATAGTCAAAGGTACTACCTGCAAACTGGTCATCTGATAATGTGTTTCCGTCCTTTATATAATCTGCATTATTACCCTTAATCAGCATATCCGCCTTACAGATTGCAAATGTCTGGTCGTTGATTTCCTGTCCGAAGGATACAAGTTCTGTCGAAGCATTCAGACTATGTAAATATTCCTCTGCAACTGAAAGCATACCTCCAGTTCCACATGCCGGATCATATATAGTCTTTGCCACATTATTGCCAGAAAGAATATCATTATCATCATAGAAGAGAATATTGACCATCAACTGAATGACTTCTCTAGGAGTGTAATGCTGTCCAGCATCTTCATTATGAGACTCGGAGAATCTTCTTATAATCTCCTCAAAGATATATCCCATTTCAAGGTTAGAGATTTCATTCGGATGAAGATTTCCTCTGTCTGTTGTGTATTCCTTTAAAACAATATAAAGAATCCCCTTATTTGCCATAGTTGTGATGTGACCATCAAACTTAAACTTTTCCAGAATGTCCTGCACATTTGCTGAAAATCCATTCAGATAATCTCTGAAATTCTCCTCAATATGGTCTGGATCATCCATAAGTCTCTCAAATGTATATTTGCTGGTGTTATAAAAATCTTTTTCTGCTGCCTTACGAAGTAAAACATCCTTCATCGGAAGATTTTTTACTTCCTCATATTTCTGCAAAACTGCATCCTTTGTATCTGAAAGAATACAGTCAAAACGCCTGATTACTGTAAGCGGTAATATAACATCTCCATATTCATGTGGTTTATATACTCCGGTCAACTTATCTGCTATTGCCCATATCAGGTCTGCTTTCTGATCTATTTTTGCGCTTCTCGTAGCCATTTCATTTTCCTCCATAAGGTAATTTACTTTTCTTCTTCATCCGGTACATAGTCAACCAAATCTCCAAAGTTACAATCCAGCTCTTTGCAGATTTTTTCCAGAACAGATAGTTTAACTGACTCGCAGTTTGTCATCTTTGCTATTGTACTGGAACTAAGACCAGTCTTGGCACACAAATCTCCCTTTTTCATTCCATGGTCGATTAACTGTTTCCATAATCCGTTATAACTAATTGCCATCCTCTTTTCCTCCGTATAATGTGCAATCAATACTAGGACTAGTTTACCACAAGAAAACTGCTTGTACAATTTGCATTTGCAAATATTGTATATCTTTTTTCAAATACTTAATATCTTTTTCAATTTATCCAAAAATTCCTTGAATATATCTGCTACAGATACTCTTTCTGATGATTTAATCTCTGGTGCTATCTCCCGCTTGTCATTATCAATTACTGGAATATCTAATGGCTCCACTGTCTGTTGTTCCTTCTCCAAATGCTTGACAAACGAGTAACTTTCAATATATGTCAACAACTGTGTAAGTGACTTATTCTCCACTTTCTGCTTGTGGAAACCTTCAGTTATGTATCTCTCCGTTGGTCCTGTTTTCACATAATTGTTATGCCAAAGAGCCAAATTTTTATTACATAATCCCTTTACAATCCATGTATCTTCCACACCTTCAACCAGAAGTTCTTCCATAGATGTCGCATGAAATTTCATTCCCACTTCCATTACACAATGCTTTATCTTGCCAAGTGATACGCCATGATCCCTCAATATCTTGTCACAGATACCTATCTGTTTTGTGTTCGGATAACATGCTTTTCGGATATAGATTCTACGCTGGCATTTCGGACATATCTCTTTATCCGGTATTTCTCCTGATGCCGCAAACCGATCAGGTGCTATCTGCTTTACTTCTAGACAATCTCTATCATGATAATATCTACCACTACTTTCATAGAAGTATAACATCCGCGAATTATCCAGCAGACTTTGTTTCCGACTATCCCTATACCTTTCTTCCTTCGTAAGCTCTCTCGCCTCATATTTAATAGCATCATTCACAATAATCGGAGTACTTCCTGCTCTCTGTAAATTATCAAATACAATGATATCCTCCGGCTTCTCAATCGGACTACTTTCATTTTCATTTGCAATCCTTATGCCTTTACTTACGCTGTTCTTCAAAAGCTTCCATGAACTATTGAACCCTGCTTCTGACATATACACATTTCCATTGATAGTATCTACCATTGTCGATGTGCAATGCAAAAAGTCCTGCTTACGAGTATCAATCAGTACAAGCCCGCATGGTTCAAGGTTCTCCTTTACTTCTTCATACCCAATAACATCTTTTAACTTCTTAGGATATATAATCAGCTTTCTACTGATCAGTTCCTCACCCCAGACAAATATATCCGCATTGAATCTCAAAGCTACCCTTTTCAATTCATCTCCATAATACTCTTTCTCGCTTTTAATATTCATAAGTACCCTTCCCATTTACTTCTGATTATCCTTTTTCAGTATCCTTTTTCAGTATAATTTTTCAGTATCCTTTTTCAGTATAATTCTATTATACTATGTGTCCTATAAAAAGGACATTTATGCGGTGTGATTTATTTCGCACATTTTTCTTTACATTTTACTATCTATGTGATATATTTGCAACAGATGTTAGAAATATACCACATGGGGGTTGATATTATGGATAAAGAAAAAGAGACTTTGTCAGTAACTCAAAAATACACAATCCGCTATATAATCAATGGTTGTCTATGGCTTCTATACTCTATTTCAAACTTGGTTCCTTTTAAACCAATTAGAATAATAGGAGCTGTACTTTTATTTGTAAGTGCAATCTGCTCTTTCTACACCCTGTTAGTCAGACAGGAATCCGATGATGAAATGAGTATACAGCATATCTGGGCAGCTAAAAGTATGAGCCTTGAGATACTGCTTTGTTCTATGATGACAGTAGGAATTATATCCGGTTTTATTTCGTTTCCTTTTTACAAAGCATATGGTTTTTTCGTTGCTGCATCTCAGATGCTTCCCGGATTACTCTTCCTGAAGTATGAAAAGGAGGGCTGCTAATGCCGATACTAAAGACCCGACTTCATGAACTCCGCAAAGAACACAATATGCAGCAAGCCGAACTCGCCAAGCTTGTAGGCGTCCGGCGTGAAACTATAGGTAATCTCGAAAATGGCAGATACAATCCTTCTTTAAAACTTGCTATTGATATTGCGAAAGTCTTTGATACTACAGTAGAAGATATCTTTACTTTTGAAGAAGATGATGAATAAAAAATAGAGGACCACTTGTGTCCTCTATAACTCATATCGCACTATAATACAGTTTTCCTTCTTTTGCTATAAGCCTTACATCTTCGTTGTACCGGTCTCTCATATCCAAAGTTCTATCATTAATCTGAATGTTTCTTTGCACTCGGATATTTGTAACCGCTTTTTTTCCTATATTCCTATATTTCCATTTTTCACTAATCAGCTCTAGTGGCTTATGTATTGCTGCATCTATTCCCTGTCTTTCCATACGTGCCTGATCGACATCTATTTTAAACTTCTTTTTATGAAATTCGTGCCATTTTCTTAGCTTATCAATTAAGTTATTTTCCATAGCATACATATCAGAATAAGCGGCATAGCATTGTTCCTTTGATATGGCTCCTAAATGTAATGTATAGTTCAAATCTGCAATCATGTATAGCACTTCTGTTAATGCTCCTTGATACTTTTGCCAAATAGCCACTTCGCTCATCAACTTATCATATTTTTCAAAAGACTCTCCCTCTTTACTGCTTAACTCTGAAATAGTTACATTTGCCTGATTAAGTAAATCCATGCATGTTGTCTCCAATCCTTGAAGTCTTTGGATTTCTTCATTCCGTAAATTATTATCTTCAAGTATCTCCGCCTGAAACTCAGATGCTCTTTTTACCTGCGTCATAAGGGTTAGTACTTTGCCTTTGTACTCTGCCATCTGAAAATTCGCTAATTTAGAGATATTACTATTCATATCTGCTAACTCATCATTGATTTGTTTCATATAATATTGTCCCACTACAAGAGCTGCCGCTCCCATAGCAGCATTAGCAATATTTGCTGCTGCAATTTTATTTACAGCACTATCAGCATTCATCCAATTTGCTTGCCCTGCAATTCCTTTTTTATTTCTAAAGAAACCTCTTACAGCACCTTCCATATCCTTAGAATTTACCAATTTTGCTCCTGCCGGTAGTATTGCCTGATATACACCTTGATTTGCCAATTGCATTCCTTCTGCTACTGCACCTACATTTACTCCTGCCTGTGCCAACTGTGGAACAGCACTTATAATTCTGTTGTTACCTTCTCAATCCAAGCCACCCCAAACACATACTTTGTTGTCTTAGTTTCTTCCAAAATCAGATACGAAACGCCATCTTCCATATAATCATTATCATAATCATACATATCTGATGAGCGTGTTCCATCAGGATAATATCCTGCATCACCTTCCATACCTATCGACAATTTAGTATTATATCTGTAAAATGACTTCAATTCCAATCGTTCACCTGATTCTATTCCGTCTTCTTTAGATGAAATATAATCCTTAATTTTGCAAGAAATATCATGGAATTTTCCATCTGGCAAAAAATTAACTTCTATACTATATCTGCCATCTACAGCAGGACATAGTTTGTCTGGTTTTCTAATATTTCTTTCGACGTATTCTATCTTTTTATCATCTATGTATATTTCTACATCTCCCAATGGTGTAGTCAGCATATTTAATCCTCCAATCTTTTTTATTATAACATCTATAGTATATATCCGCATTAAAAAAGGACGCAGAATCTCTCCAACGCCCTTACATCTATCTGGATTTATCTTCTCTTACCTTCTCTGTTTCCTTATGTGCTGCCTCCTGCTTCACCAAGTGTTCTTCCAAGCTGCAACAAATTGTCTGCAAGCTCTGACATGTCATCAATTGCTATAAAACTCTTATAATCATCCAGAGTCATCAGCATATTTATCTCTGTTCCCCTGTCGTTTTCTGTTACCAGTATCATATCTTTTAAATCCATTCTTACCTCCAGTCTCAGAGAGGGACTATGCCCTCTCTGCAAATTTCCTGTTATGGTCTTCCTATCACAACAATCTTTCCTGTGCTTGCCACATCCCTGTAGACCACACCAAGACTTTCATTAAGTGCCTCTACCACCTTGCCATTTCCGACATATACTGCCACATGGCTGATGTTCTTATATCTTCCGTTGCTTGTAAAACTGTAGAAGATAAGGTCTCCCGGCTGTAACTCATCAAAGGAGACAGTCTTTCCGGCTTCATCAAGTCCCTGTGCCTCCGCTGCCGCTGTGGTTGCACCGCCATAACTAATATCCACGCCTGCATCTTTCCATGAATAATAGGCTAAGGAACTGCAGTCATAATAGTTACCGCTGTCTCTTAAATCCTGACTATAAGGGAAGCCAACTCTGTGAAGTGCATAGGAGCAGACTGTTTTCTGCCTGCTGTCTGTAATTTCGTTTAGGATGGCATTGATTTCATCCTCAGTCATGGAGCTTACTCCCGGACTTCCGCCTCCGCCGCCACTTCCGCTTCCGGCATATCCAAGCTGTCCCATAAACTCCGGACTCATGATCTGCTCAAGCATTTCCACCTGATCAGAATTAAATCCATAGACCGAAATCATATCCCTGTACGATTTTAGTGTGACATTCACATACAGAACCGACTTCGTGACAGTAGTTACATTACCGTCTGCATCTGTTTCTTCCACATCCTTTGTTCCGGTGCTTGTGGTGTATGAACACATATCATTTACAACTGCCTGCAGCCAGCCTTTTGAAGTATCATTCATGACTGTTGCAGTATCTCCGACACCATGCTTGACCATATAGACTGCCATGATGTCATAGTAATTGCTTGGGTTTTCTTCCATACCTTCATAATCCACATAGACAAGCTCTCCAAGGTCATATCCGGTATGCTCATTCACTTTCGTGTTCACATCCCGGTTAAACTCCTGCACATAGGCACTCGTTACTGTCTGCACGGTATCTCCTGATTCAAGTGGTGGCAGAAATAAAGCAAATGGAGAATTGTAAAGGATTGCTATCACCGCTATAACCGGAACCGCAATCATGGCAACTACAAGAACAAGTAACAACAGCACCAATCCGATAATCGGTGCAGCTGCCTTTACCCAGGTAATCGCTTTTCGCACAATCAGATCCTTTACCAGCTTTGCCACGCTATCTGTCTGATTCTCCTGTGCTTTCATCTTATCCAGAAAGAATTTTATCTTCCTGCTCCGGTTGGTCATCTTTTCATCCTTGACCTCTATGGACACACCTGCAGCATATCCGGCTGCCATGCCGATTGCCGTGCCTGCTCCCGGTGCAACCGCTGTTCCTGCCGCTGTAGCAGCTGTCTTTGAAGCAGTTTTCGCTGCAACCTTGGCAGTAGTCTTGGCTGTTTCTTTTGCCGTCTCTTTAGCTACAGTCTTTGCAGTATCTTTGGCAGCTTTCTTTGCTGTCTTTTTTGCCAGCTTCTTTCCTGCATCTACCTTCTTGATACGCTTCCTTGCCTCGGCTGCCGCCTTTTTCCTGAAAAGTGCTGCACCCTTAGAAGCAGTTCCGGTAACAGGTCGGCTTGCTTCATATGCAAGATATGCTGCCTGCGATACCTCATGCCCACCTTCTACCTGCTCTGTTACTGCCCCGGCTGCAAGTGCTCCAGTTCTTCCTGCAATGTGAAGATTCGTGTTCTTGGTCTTGATGGAAGTGTTGGATTCTTTAAGGTTTCGCTTAAATCTTGATAGTCCCTTATTCTTCGATTCTGACTGATGAATGGTACTCTTTCGATAGGACTTCTTTCTATCCGTATCAGTTACCTTTGCACCAGCTGTCTTAGGACCTCTCTCTACTGTATAGATGTTACTCCCCTTAATCTTGGCTCCCTTCGGTTCGTGGGCATGAATCTTGGCTTTCTCCTTGGTGTGAATGACCATCGGTTTGTCATCAACCTTTCTAATTTTCAATTTTCTCACCTCCTACTTTGAAAAATAAAATAAGCCGCTAGGGAGCAAAAATTACTCCTTAACGGCTATGTAAAATCATTCAATATTCAATTATTAAAAGCAACATGAAACTGGGATTTGGCGATTGCTTACTTCCTTATCGTATTAAGAACATTTAAGGCTTGTTCACCTTCATCTCTGTTGGTACTCCATATGCTGATAGACAATAATTCACCCGCAGAATAATACCCTACATAAACAACATAAATAGTGTTGCTATCTTCCGTTAATACATCGTCGTATATCTTTGCTTCAAATCCGCTTGGAATGTAGAAATCTAAATTTCGCTGTCTTGCAGATACTGGCACTGTTCTGATATAAGCATCTTCCATTACTTCTCTTGGTGCAAGTATACCATCCCTTTCTGCGTGGAACGGTGTTATACGAATTGTCAAATCACTATTGTCAGGATAAAAAATGTACTGACCACTCTCTTTATCGTATTCGCCTTGCCAGTTATCTGGCATAGAAATTTGCCAATCAAAGAGTAATTTATAAGAATTCATGTTGCCCCTCCAAATTCAAATTTGTAAATATCATTTTACATTTTTATATGAAATCACAATATGACTTGGTGCAAAT
>OGHY01000637.1_pt1 | contig 18495 bp, 20 predicted proteins | sample 1571541 | NCBI WGS metagenome assembly OGHY01 (sample SAMEA2581943, study PRJEB24529) | metagenome | biome: Human gut stool | place: China | collected 2011
GGTAATCTCCGCTATAATTTTCCTTGCCTCCTGAAGAATCTCTCTGTCATCTGCGCACTCATTATTCACATTAAATCCAACTGCAATAATCATTTGAAGATTATAATGTTTGGTATCACATGTAACCTAACGAGAATCTTCCGCTTGAACTATCCGGAAATTCCGAATAGTTGAATCTTTCTCAAGCTCTGAATCTTAATAAATCTTTTTAATGTGTCCATTTACTGTGCGAACATCCACACCATCAGTTATGTCGCCTTGAAAGATTTAAAAATTTTTGTAGGGAAATCCCGATTAATATCCTGCGGAATATCCAGAGTGATACTTCATGTTAAACCCCTCTAATTAATCACTATTGTACTGGAACTGAATGTTACTTCTTCCACTTTACTATTTTATCATATCAAGCATCAAAACGCTTGTGTGTTTTGCGTTATAATATTTACAAATACCTTATACTCATGTTTGTGCAAACATTATGTACTATTTCTTCTCAATTCCCGGAAGATTACTTAATTCCAAACTGCTAAGTGTCGTCATCTGTTGTACTGCCAGCTCATGCAATAAATGCATTCTATCCGCTTGGATTTTTCCTTGCTTAATCAAAATAGCATTATAGCTTTCCATATTAGCTAACACAAGTAACTGATAAATTGTGGCACTATCTCTAATATTCCCTTTTTCATTCGGATTACTGTCACGCCACTCTTTCGCTGTCTTACCAAATAATACCGTATTTAGTAAATCTGCTTCGCTTGCATAAGTATACGAAATCTGCTGCTGTGTAAGTACCGGTGGAATAAGATTTTCTTTTATCGAATCAGTGTGAACTCTGTAATTCAACTTTGAAATTTCACGATTAAGATTCCACCCTAAAGATAATCTGGCATTCTCGCCTTCTTTCAGACGTTGATAGTCTTCAATTATATATAACTTAAATTCTGGTGAAATCCATGATGCAAATTCAAATGCTATATCCTTATGTGCATATGTAGCCGCATATCTACCACCTTTTGTAACAATCCCTATTGCATTTGTTGATTCAACCCATCTTTTAGGGGTCAATACAAAACTATTAGTTCCTGCTTCACCTTTAATTGCCTCGAATTCGATACAATTAAAATTAGGATTGTGAATGGATTCCCATAGACCTACGAACGCTATAGTATTTTTATTGCGCAACCAGTTCTGAATAACATATCCTGGATATTCGCCTTCTCTCTTTTTTGCTATATCTGTCAACGATATGTAATCATTTTGTAAATCTTCTGAATATATACTAATATCAATTCCATTCGCATGAATTGTATCCTTAATTATCTTCACCATATTTCTTCTCCTTTTCTTTTACCATATTTTCCATTCGAATATAATATGCTAAAAGTCTAAGGACATAATCTGGTGCATTGCGATTCCCTCTTTCCCATTCTGTAACTGTTCTGTAAGGGATATCAAAACACTCACAGAATTCCTTACGATTCATCCCTGTAGATTCACGCAATTTTTTTATTTCAATTTGACATTCGTTTAGTTGTTCCATAAGTTATCACCTCCAATTTACACTTTGTGTATATTATATCACACAAATTATCATTACACAATGTGTAAATGAAAGCACTTAATGTTATCGCAAGACATTCTCAAGCACAACAATTGATTTCTCATTCTCTCAATCCTAAAATCTGTCTGTATAAAATAAATTGGCAATAACATCATTTCTGCTACTGCCTACACTATAATTCAAAATATAAATGTTAACGAATGTACGGCTATGCTGTCATAAAAGTTATTACATCATATTCGCTCATAATATGAATTCTTGCTCTGCTGTACTCGTCTTCGGTAATCAATCCCTTGCAGAAAATCCACCCAAGTACAGCCAGCTTCTTGGCTAATTCTAATTCTTTTGCCATGTGTAAACACCCTTCTTAAAATACTAAACATATCACATTCTTTTACTAAAATCTTTCGAGTCAGTTTCCCACCCTTGACGTAAATGTCTTCACCGCTCCGTTTCCTACTGGGAACATCTTCGCAGATTCTGTTGGCATATGATAAAACTCATTTAGTTTTCAATATGCAAAAAAGTTGTAGAACATATGTTCGTTCTGTGTTATAATGTTTATAGACGTTCAAGATATCTGCTGATGTCTGTTGGCTATGTTTTGTTGTGATAATGATAGTAAATTTTAAGAATGAAACACATTGACAGCATGTTGACCGGAAGTTGACATAGACATGGAGAAAGTATGAAAAATCAATTGACATTTGCACATGTGACAGATAATGAAGGCAACAATACTTTGGATTATGGTTGCTGCCGACTTGCCACCGGAATAATTGCATTAAAGGAAGGTAAACCAGTAAAAGCCGAAAAGAACCTACTGGCAGCAGAGAGTATTATCGGTGCTGCTATGGATACCAGTGATTCTGATTCAGCTTCGTCTGATACTGCTATTTCATCATATGATAATTATGTTTCTAAGAATGACTATCTAAAATCTGTATACGGATATCTGAATAATCTGTATGCCAGATGGCACAAGCCTGAGAAAGCTCTGGAATATAAAGAAAAATGGCTGAATGTCAGAAATGAACAAAATAAGAATATAACACACAGAAACGCATAAACTATTAATGCCACTAAAAAATACTGTTTGACATCGCCAGATATCAATGGTATAGTATCTTTAGTGGTTGCGCTGCGGAAACTTGCGATGCCCGCAGCCGGTGGAGTTCCATGCGTGGGCTCCACTTTTTTTATGCCAAAATAAAGGAGGATTCAGAAATGGCTAATAAAACATTTTACACATATGATGAGCAAATCGAAAAGCTTGAAAAAGAAAAGCAACTTATTATTTCTGATCCTGAATTTGCCAAAACCACTTTACAAAAGTTAAGCTATTTTTCATTAATCGGCGGATATAAGGATTTATTTAAGCATAAACCATCCGGTAATTATCTACATGGAGTTACTTTTGAGGAAATTACCGCTTTCTATTACTTTGACGAAGAATTAAGAACGCTCTTTCTAAAATATATCTTACATGTGGAAAGACAGTTGAAATCTATGCTTTCTTACTACTTTTGCCAGAAATATGGAGAACAGCAAACTGCATATTTAACTGCAGGTAATTTTAACTATACTCGCAAAAATCAATACAAAATAAATCGCCTGATTACTACCTTAAGTAAAACTATCGCCTTGCCAAGCAACTATAGTTATATCACTCATCATGCAACAGTGTATGGAAATGTCCCTTTATGGGTAGCAACCAATGCGCTTACTTTTGGACAAATTTCAAAAATGTATCAATATACGACTTCGGATATCCGCACCAAGGTTAGTCTGAATTTTGCCAATATGTCAGAGGTTCAGTTGCATCAGCTCATCCGTATCCTTGCAAGCTGTAGAAATGTATGTGCTCACAATGAGAGACTTTATTCATTTCAAGTAAATGAAGCTATTCCTGATACGGTTTTACATAGTAAATTACAAATACCACAGAAAAACGGACAATATGCTATCGGCAAGAAGGATTTATTTGCAGTAGTGATTGCTTTGCGTTATCTTATTGACAATCAGGAATTTAAACAATTTAAAGCTGAGCTCAAACGATTGATTCATTCCGTTCTCAAGAACTGCCCACACATCAGCCAGGAACTGCTATTTTCCAAAATGGGCTTTCCTGAAAACTGGGAAAAAATTGTGCGCTTTAAAAAATAGTTGTTTTTGTGTTATTTATGATTTATAGTATGTATGGTTGTGCTGTGTTGCTTGCGAGGCGCACGGCCGGTGGAGCTTCATGCGTTAACTCCACTCTATTATAGAATTTGTAAAAGTTGAGGTTTGCCCTAAATTGTGGTGCAAACCTTATTTTATATCATCCTTTATTTACTTTCTACCAAATAGCTTGTACCAAAAACTTGATTTTATTTCTGTGTTCTCCTGCTCTGTAATTCTCAATTTTGCCTCAAAACCAGATAATTTATTTTTATATACATTAATATTCCTATCAAGCAATTGTATCTGCTCCCTTAACTGTTTATTAGTATCAATAACTTGACCATATAGTTTCTTAACCTGATTCAATTCAGCTATCGCTCTTTCTTTTTCTCTCTTTTCGTCTTCATACAATTTTGTAGAAAAATACTTCCTAGATATTGGATCTACTAATAGTTCACCCCAAATATATCCACCATTTTTCCCATCTAATTTTTCTGTTATTTCAATAGTTTGCTTCTCTTCATCCTCTGCATTGTTAAAATTTTCTCTGACATTCCATTTACTGACTGTAAATTCTAAACATGCAAGTCCTTTTTGTTTCATTTGGCTTATCTTTTTACTATCTACCGGATGAGTATCTTTTATTTCAATTGCGAGTTGACCTTCCCATTTTTCAACATAAATTGCTGGATCCGCTTTCGTGAAACTCACAAGTAAATCAACAATTCGTCTAGTTCCATCTTCCATAAAAATAGTTTCTTCTTGCAATATTTCATCAGGATATATCGTTAAAGCCTCGCCCTTCCACCTTATTTCTAGACGCTCAATCCTAGATATACATTCTTTAAATAATTCATGTCTATATGATTCCTCACTGCCTTCTCCTTTGTTTTCGAAATCGGCATTATAATATCTAAAATAGCTATTCTTGAGTATACCATTTTTCCCAGTTTGAAAAACCATTCTTACTTTATTTTCCGGTTTTTTACAAATGCTATAAATGTTATTTTTATATTCTTCCCAAAGATCTGGGCGATTCTGTTTCCAATCTAATGCATCCCATATAGTAATTCTTCTATATTTTCCGTCTATTAATAAATCTGCTCTTCTTTTCAATAACATCATCTCCTTCTTGCTTTTTTACTAATAAGTTCTATACTCGTCCAACATTTTCTTCAGTACAAGTGCATTCTCATATTCCTCCTTAAATGCATCTTCCCGATATACACCCGGCAATTCCATGCGTGGTAATCGTACATCTTCCAAATAATCCTGTCTTTTTGACCATTTCGAAGCCGCATAGTCTTTAAAATTTTCTTTCTCCGTATCTGACACAAATATCAATATGCATTCTTCAAACCGGTCTCTTGCATACATTGCATCATGACTATCATAATCATAAAAGAAATCATGTAATATCATTTCCTTCGTTCCTTTTACATAGTATTTAAAAGAGATATTCCCTTCATGATGCCAATCATCAAACAAAAAATCCGTGCATGGAACATTTGTAAAATATCTACCACCATCCAATCCTACACCAATAGTTGAAAACAATATTGTCTGATGATATTTAACATATATATTATACCAATGAGGTCTACTATCAATCTGACTAAATAAATAATAAACATATCCATCTCTATCATCGCAACCAGCATATTCGATAACATATTCCGGCGAATACTTATAATACATGCGTGTCACAGAACTATCATCTGGTACATCTTCCCACTCTTCCCTTTTCAGCAAAAAATAAAATACCTGTTCAAGCGGCGCCATCAATAATCGAAATCTCTTTTTCCACAGATATTCAATTTGTGAAATTTCAGCAGTTTTGTTTTTAGGTGTGTTACTGTCCATTACTCTGGTATATATGTTGTTAGCATTCACCCCCCGATACGACTCTTCCAGAACATAAGGAGTAGAATATCCATTTTTTATTACAATTATATCTATCGTGCCTGTTTCCAGTTGCATTGTTTCAACCATTACACGAGGTCTAATCCCACCTGCAAACTTCTTGTTTCTCACAAAATCCACTAGCATTTGTGTCGATTTTCGATTTTCTGCATTAGTCATATCATTGACACAATAATCATTTTCTTCATCAATTCCTATGATGATATACGCATCTCGATTCTCTAGATTATTGGACATACAAATAATATCATGTAGCAAATCCGGCTGTTTTCCCTCTTCGTACCACTCCTTTTTAAAGTCCCAATAAGCTCCTTCCTGCTTGAGAGAAATCAGCTCCAATATTTCTTCCTTTTGTAATTCTGAAAGCATACACTCCTCCATTCGATTAAATGCATTTTATATAATCTCTATACATACTCATAATCCCATTTGTCTACCGGAAAGCGCTTATATTCCTTCAATTTTTTTTTCTGGCATAGCAATCATTAACAGTCGTCTTGGTCTCGTCATTGCAACATAAGCTATCCTCATCAATTCGTCTTCCAAATCACCCTCCATTAAAAACTTGGGTGTAAGTGTTTTTCCAGTCTTACTTTTTACATAAATCAAAACCGCATCATAAGTTTCACCCTTTACTCCATGAATTGACGATCTTGTATAATCTCCACTGGTTTTCTTTTCAAAATAATTCTTTAATGGTATATCCTTAAACTCTGGATTACTCTTGTCTCTCATTTTTATCTTAAAAATATCTTTTATATTAGTCCCCTCTGCAATTTTGAAATCATATTTTTGCAAAATATCAATATACAAATTTGCAAGCTGACTTACCCACTCCGCAATACCTAAATCTATATTTGGCAAACCACAAAAAACATCAATTATAAAATCTTTCCAATTATCCTCGTCTGTATATTCCCTTATTTTTTTACTCATTAAATATTCATCTGTTTCCTCACCAATAAGGATTCTAAACGATGCTTTAGTCATATCACTACATGCCTTCTTTCGAGAACCACATTTCCATTCATATGCAGCTTTTGCAATCAACTCTATTTCCTTACTTTTCCACAGGCCATTAATATCTGTATCTGAATGAATCCTCCCTCTGGTAAGAACAGCTACCTTATCTGATTTAATTTCTATCTCCATACTGCGACATTTCTTAAGAAAAAAATCTATCACCTCTTTCTCTGTATTACCGTTCGTCAAAAGTAGTATAGGCTTTTGGCTCTCATCTTTATAATCTCCCATCGCCTCATTTGCACTTTGCCCTTGCAATGTTGCTGAAAACCAAGATGTTGCATTACAAATATGCTGTGAACTTCGAAAATTACCAGTTAGTTCAATAAGATCCCACGAATCTGCACCTATCTTCTTTTTAAAACATTCCGGACTTGCATTTCTCCATTCATATATAGCCTGATCTGGATCACCCACTAAGAATATTGATTTTATACCTGCTTCTGTAAGCAAATCAAATACAGCCATCTGTTCCTCTGATGTATCTTGAGCCTCATCAATAATAATGACAGGAAAACGTTCAACTATTGCTTTTGCTATCATTGGATATTCTTTTAGCAACCTATATGCAAAGGATGCAACCTCATTTTGAAATATAATATTTTTCTTCATAAGCATCACTTTATATTGCTGGCACGGAAGAAGTCGGCTCTTCCCATGTAGTTCACAAGCAACAATTTCTTTTTCTTTATAAAACTTATTATCAATTCCCCACTGAAATTTCTCTATATTGTCTACGCACCCTTTTCTATAGCATTCTGTTCTCCAATACCTATAAGGGAGTTTCCAATTATCGCTCAAAGCAATTATTGGTCTTACTTTGTCATGTGTCTTCAAATAGCCATATCTTAAAATAATAAATTCATTAATGAAACTATCAACCGTCCCAATATAATGCGGATAGTCCAGTTTACCAATTCCCTTGTTCAGCAAAAATGCTTTTTTGTAGATTTCTTCTCTAGCAACATTTGTGAATGACAAAACTGCAACTCCTTGATGATATCTATCCCAGTTATCCAAATAAGACAATAACTTAGTCGCTACAGAATATGTTTTCCCACTACCCGGACAGGCTCTTACAATAACTCTACCCTCAGCTTCCAAAAACGATAATTGCTCACGTGTTAACTCTTCCATATCTACCTTTCCGTCACACAATACACTGCTTCTTTCAAATAATCAGGGATAACAAATTCTTTCTCGATATTTTCACCCCTTTTTCTCATTTCACACTGTTTCTTGATTATCTGACTTATATACTGTGCAATCGCTCCTTTGCATTTTTCTCTTGCTCGTATGAATAGCCATACACAAGCTGCTTTTTCATTCATATCATGCAAACTGTTTACCTTTTGTTCCAATGCAGGTCCCAACTGTGAATACTCACTTTTTATAGCTTCTATAAAATATTCAATGTTATTTTCATCACAACACAAGGCATATTCTAATGTTTTTGTTGCCTTAAATACATTGATACCCACAGCTCTACACGATGTTTCAAGTTCATTGCAGCGCTCCGATGGTGTCCCGCTCAATAATTTGCCCGATATATCACTATTTACATCATCATAATCAAAGTCCTTATTGATATAATTAGTTTCACTTTTCTTGGTACATCTATCATCATCTGTCACAATTGCAACCTTTGAAAAACAGGTTTGTACATTCTGCGAAGAAAATAAATTAACAAAAGGACTAAACGCAACACTATCCACATTCACAAGTTCAACTGCATATTTTTCTAATGGTCTGTCCAGTATTTTTGCAATCTCTGGCAATAAAATTGCTTCACTTATGCCTTCTACAAATATAATACCTTTGGCAAAAAACATTTGAGATTTTGTTACATCCAAATATTTCTGCAAATATTCTTTATTAGCATCTGTTAAATTTGCTTCTGAAAATGGTAAACAATATTTTTTATGTGCATTTTCATAAATTAAATTAATATTACCTATATCCACCTTTGACGCCAATGTTGGTGAATGCGAAGTGAAAATAATTTGTATATTTGCATCTCCTTGATTTGTATCAGACAAAAAAGTATGTACTAATTCCTGTAATTGCGGATGTAAATGTGCTTCCGGCTCTTCAATTAAAAGCAAATGTTGATACACTCCACCTCGTTCAATTGCCATATCACCAAGCACCGCCGACATGAATAAAAGATTATTGTATCCTAATCCATTCTGATATAATTCAAATGAACTGCTTGCAATCTCATTTATTCTTGTTACTAATTCCAGAGCCATATCTTCAACATTTTCTAAAATAGACGTTTCAAAATATATCCCATTTTCGTTTTGTTGTATTTTTCTATTATCTTCATGTTCTCTTGCATATTGCTGGGCTCTCGAATACTCACCATCACTTATTGAAACTAATATCCATTTAGGTTTTACCCAAGCTCTTAACGATGAGGCAATCGAATCGAATCTTGGCTCTATTAACCCTATATCAACATGCTGGCTCAAAAAATCTTGTTCTATACGAGCTAAATTATCATTAATTGTTTTTCTGGTCTTTTTTAGTTCTTCTTTTTCTAATAGGGTTTTATTTGCACTATTTAGTATGTCCACTAATTCTGCTCGTGTGACTTCATCTGGCACCAAACTTCTTAATAATTGAGCTAATTTACTATTTCTAGCTGGTTTCATTTCATTCTCAGAATCTCTTAATGCACCCAAAAACATTACATCCATTGCATCGAAAGTGTCTGATGATAGTGGGTTTCCCTCTGTTCCGATTCCCCAATGTATTGCTCTCACTTTTTCTATACCATTAGCAGCAATCACTCTTTCAAAACGGATATGAAATTCTCCACCTTGTCCACCCACACTTTCAGGATTCCATATTTCTACTAATCTTGTTGGTACTTCTTCCAAATAAATATCAAACAATGCAAAATCAGCTGCATTTCCATCTTCACTAACATGAAAATCAGCTCTAGTAAAAAAAATGTCTTTCTTATATGTTACGGTAGAATATGCAATTCTGATAGCATCCATGACAGCGGATTTTCCAGAATTATTTTCACCGATAATTGCATTTACACCTTTATTAAATTGTAAAGTAATCCCATCCTCATCAAAGGCTCTGAAGTTTTTAATTGTTAGTTTTTTTATGTACATTTTGTCTACCTTCTTTTTATATAAAATACAGTCATTTTCTCAAATTATTTTCTTTATCAAAGAAAGCCTTCTCTAATGCAGCATATTCTTTTTCCGAACACACTTCTTTACATCTTTCCTTATAATTCTTTGAACGCTCCAACATATCCATAATATTATCGCAAGGAAATGCTTCACACTGATTGCATTTTTCAACACTATGCTTCCTTATACAATCAACCAGTCCATATGTACATGCTTTATGTCATGAACATCCACTACAAGTAATTTCTTCATTCGTTACCACCCTATCCCGCCAACCTACCCTATACCACAATTCTGCAACTCTTTTCAATTCTGCTTCGCTGTGAGCATTATATCTTGGACATTCTATACAATTGTCTCCACATAAAGTAATTCTCTCTTCCATAATAAACCCTCTCAATTTTCGCTATTAAATCATTCTGCTTTTGTATGCTTCACATCTTATATTATTATACTATGATTAACCTTGTTTTTCATTAGGATTATTTGCAAAATCAAAATCTACTTTTTCTTGTTCTTCTTCCAAACTTTATATAAAGCGTTCAAGATAGGAAGTAAAACGCATATTACAACAAACCATTCTGGAAAATGTGGCATATTACACCTCCTCGTTCTATGCTAAATGAAATACTCCTACTACAATGCAAACAACTGTAACAAATAAGGATACAACTATTCTCGCTAATGAATAGCTATATAATCTTTCAGGATGTTGCAAATCATAGCGAACAGTCACAGAGTTACCCACTTGGGCTGTCAAGGGGACTTGTATGCGATTTCCTGAAACATAGATTTTCCCATCCACCCGATAGGTGACTTTTGCCCACTTTGAATTGCGAGTCTTTGCTGTTTCGGGATTTGGCGAAGTAATTGAGTTGATGGTTCCTGTTGTTTTCCCAGTCATATTTCTTTTTGCCCAAAAGGCAAGTGCGTTGTAAAGAGCAAAGAGAAAAGAGACTGACGCAATTAAATATAAAAAGATCGTGTCGTTTTTCATTTTCGTTCACCTCCAATCAACAAAGGCGCTATGATAAGTCAGCCTTACAGTACACCTTAACCGATATTCCAGCAGACACCGCCAATACAATAACTCCAATCAAAATAGCTCCGACAGACAAGATGCTTGGCGATAGAGCAATTAAGGGATACCAATTTGCGCCAACCTGCATTTTCAGTAATTGCGGCACAATAAAAGGAGAAGCCATAATAATGATAAAGAACGCAAATTTTGTCGTTTCATATCCCAACTTATATTGTACTGGGAGGTAAATACCAAGGAACAGAGCCACAACGAGGAACATAACCGCTGACAGTTCAATGTGAAATCCACCGAGAACAGGGAATAACAATGTCTCTGTCCAGAAAATCAAACAGCAAGCGCCATAAATCAGCAAGCCAAAAACATATTTAGAAAGTACAAGTAGTTTGCGGGGATATGGTGTAGCACAAAGTAGTGTGGACGCTTTTGCGTATTGGTTCTCCTTCAATGAAACATACTGCAATAGCATAAAAACAGAAAAAATTGCAGCTAAGATAAAGCTCATAGAACCAACATAAGTTGCGTCGTCTATTCGCCACATCATAAACGGCGGTATAAACACACAGACCGCTAACATAAGCAAAACATACTTCTTCACGATAAGAAAATCTTTTCTAACTAGATGGATTAGCATTATTTTTTTCCTCCTTCAATACTTCCCAACATAATATCCTCAATCGTTGGCCGTTCCACCACTACATCAGGAATAAGTCGTTGCACCTCAGAAATCTTTTTAGTGATACCGGAAAAACCAAATGCCGTTTCCGTAGTGCTTAAAAATAATTTACGGGTTTCTGCATTTAGATAACGCACATCCCCTTTTACAATCCGATAGTAGTCCAGCAGAGTATCTTTTTCTTCCTGAAATACGATGTGACCATTATCAATCATAATTAGCATATCTGCGATTTTGTCCAAATCAGATGTAATATGTGTAGAGAAGAAAACACCCTTTCCGCCACTATTCATGTAATCGGTAAGCATGGTTAATAGCTGGCTTCGGATCAAAGGGTCAAGGCCGCTGGTAGGTTCATCCATAATCAGAAGTTCTGCTTTATGAGACAGCGCCAGTGCCAACGCATATTTCATTTTCATGCCTTTTGAAAGCGTATTGATTTTTTGTTTTGGGTTTAGGTTGAACCGTTCCAGATAGTTTTTGAAGTCTTGTTCACACCACGATGTATAGGCCGGAGCGATAATACTTTTCATTTCAGCTAAAGATAATTCTTCGTAAAAATAGCCATCATCAAGAACAACGCCGATGCGATTTTTAATTTTCTGCTCATGACTTTGCATATCCAATCCAAAAAATTCAATATGCCCAGAAGTTCGATTAGTAAGCTCTAAAATCGTCCGTAAAGTGGTTGTTTTTCCCGCACCGTTCACCCCAATAAATCCAGTAATGCACCCCTCAGGCAAAGAAAAGCTGACATTACTTAAAGAAAAATCACCGTATGATTTGTTCAAATCGGAAACTTTCAAAATTGATTCCATTTCAATCCTCCTCGTATAATATATCCATCATAGAATTAAGCTCGTCTTTGCTGATATTAAGTGATTTTGCAGTCTGTATCATATCCAGCATTTTTTGCTCCACAAGCCGTCGTTTTGAATCACGGAGCAAATCAAGATTGCTGGTAGAAACAAATGTGCCAATTCCTACCTGACTGGTAACAAAGCCCTCTTGCTCTAATTCTTCATAAACCCGCCTAATGGTTAAAACACTAACCTTCAAATCATTTGCAAAGGCCCGTATTGACGGTAACGCATCGCCCTCTTTTAATTCTTCTTTCAAAATTGCGTCTTTGATTTGCTCTTTAATCTGTTCGTAAAGAGGGGAATCAGAGGCGTTTGATATTAGTATCTTCACAAGTTCATTATACCTCCTGTATAGTGTGCTGTTGCTACATACACACTATACACTATAATCACTTTCCTGTCAACCACGCCTGAAAGGACAATAAAATACTACTAAAACATAAAATTGCGTTTCGTTCTCATAATCAAACCCGAAATGTAAAATAATATATGGGTGATATGAGAATGTACCAAGACGAAAGACGGCTTGACTTCCACGCATTAGGCCGGGAGATCAATCGCAAAAGAGAGGCGAAAGGTTGGACGCAGGAATATCTTGCGCAGCTTGTAGACCGTAACCCCCGCTCTATCATGTATTTTGAAAACCGGGGTCAGCATCCAAGTCTGAATACCTTTTACCAAATCGTCACCTTGCTGGACATTTCCGTAGACCAGTTCTTTTATCCTGACAGGCAGAACAGAGAAAGCGACTGTCGCCAACACATTGACAGATTGCTCAACTCAACGAACAAAAAGGAATTGACGGTCATGAAGGCCACAGCAGAGGGACTACAAAAAGCCAGAGAAACGGAGGTCAAGTAAAAAGGGCCTTCGTTTTTCTTGTTTTTAGGGGGCTTTTCGGGGTTCCGCTAAATAGCAAGCAATGCTTCTGTGGCCACAGAAGCTATTTTCACAAGCCCGGCCTTGCGGCCCGTCTGTGAAAATCTGCTTGTTGGGGAGCTCCCCAAACCCGGCGCTTCTGGCCAAGTTGGCCCGAAGTGTCAGCGTCGCTTTGCTCCTTATGCGTCACAGTCCCTAAAACTCCTGTTCCTTCTTTCTGCCCGGCTCCGAGTAGCCCAGCAGATAGTCAATGTTGGCCTTGATGGTCGTGACCTCCTGCATATCCGCCTTGGCTTTGCGGTACTCGGCGTAGAGCTTCTTTTTCTGTTCGGCCAGCTTGCGGCCTTCCTCTTTGAGCGTGTCCGTCTTGGGGAGCTTGGCCCCGCCGAGGATGGCTTTGAAGTCGGCACAGGCCGCCCGGTAAAGTTCAATATCTGCCTCATGCTCCAACAAGAAATTTTTTGCTGTATTTGCTGGCCTTGTACATCTCAAAGACAGACCGTGTCTTGGCATACTGCACCGTGGCCGCCTTCAATTCCATGTTGGCATGAAGGGCCGCTTCGGTGCTTTTGATTTGATCAGACAGCTTGTGAAAACGCTCCGTGGCCGCCGTGGCCTTCTGTTCCAACTGCTCTTAATCCGTCAGGCCGTTGTCCTGCAAAAAAGCAAGGGCGGCGGCCATTTGTTTGAGATTGAACACCTTAGCCCATCGCTCATAGCCGGGGTCTTTTCCTTGGAGCCGGGATTGAATGTCGATAGCCAGAATGATTTTTGGGCGAAGCTGACTGGGCCGTTGGCGGGCGCCTGACAAGGCGGTCCGTATGTCCGCTTCGCTATAACCTTCCCCGAGAGTATCAGAACGCAAGCGGGTAATCTGCTCCTGACCGGGAGCCCGAAAACTGATGACACCTCGCCGTTGTTTGACCTCATAGCCCGCCTGCTCCATCAAGGAGAGGAACGCCGGGAAGTCAGCGGGCTTCTTGGCAAGAGCGGTATCAATGGCGGCCCGCAGTCTGTCCTGATAGGTCAGAGGCTTTTTCTGTTCAGCCTGCCACTCCCCATAATTGCGAAACTTCCGGGTACAGTCAAGGGTAGTAGAATTGTAGTAAATGTGTGAGTGGATATGCTGCTTGTCGGTGTGTGTCGTGACAATGAAAGCGTGGCGGCCCTTCGTCCAACGCATAGCTTATTCGATTTGCTTCTTCTGGCGTAATCTCTCCGGGATAGAAGGATTGACGGATCTGATAGAACCCTTTTTTTGTTCCCAGCCTGTCGTGACCTTGTAGCTGGCCTTTGCCAAAAGAAACTCGGCGGCTACCGTGGCCGGGTCGCACTCATAGGAAGATATGTATTTCCCGGCCTCCGTCTTTTCGGGATTTTTCCCATAGTCCAGACAATCACAAATAACCTCGGCTATGTTTTCTCCTTCGTTGGCGTGGCGTTGCAGCAATGTAGTTGTTGCCAGAGAAAATCCCTCCCTTCATAGAAAATGGCGGCCATACAAGGCCGCCGTCTGTATTACTTCGGGCCAACTTGGCCCGAAGTTATCTCTTGAGTAGAAATTTTTCTCCAAAACTGATATACTCGTATGTATAGTAGCACATGAGTTAGGGGGTAGCAAATATGGCAGAATACATTCGTGAAGTCGAAAAAATTATTGATGCCTATCATAAACAAAATCCATTGTTTTCTCTGAATAGAAAAACAGCATTATATAATGCACTAACCGTCTTTGAGGATGCTTGCCGCTTGAGTGGCACAACAAATCTTGCACTAATCGGTGATAGCTTGGAGTATTCACTGCTGATCCGAGAACAATTAGATTCATTAAATGTTCTAATTCAATGGATATTTCAGGATTGTTCGCATAAAGACACCGATACTTTGGATATGAAAATCATATCCGAGAGATATATAGAAACTGCACAGCTATTGCAGTTTCAAGCAAAGCAATATTCTCCCATTTGTAGTGCGTATATTAGCTACTCAAGAGGTCACTTTTCTGCAAGCGTAAATGAAACACAAAATAAGATAACTTTCTTGGATAATCCGAAAAACAGAAGTATCGTAATATCTGATATAGTGGAATCAATATCCAGAGATCAGGCAATGGAGTCCAAATTTATGCCTACTCAGGATTTGTCATCGGCAAACAGTAAACTTATAGCTTCTATTAAGTTTCAAGACGGATGCATTTCATATAGTACCGATGAAAGCATATGGGATTCTTTTTATGAAATAATGGAGCGTCAATGGGTTAATACCAGTGAATTACCGGAAGAATGGGAATTTGACAAGTTTTCGGTAAAAGACTTCAAGCAGTTTTGGATAGCGATAGCAACGCTTTGCTTTATTCACATGATAGCTTGCTTAAAAAGCGGAGCTCCTGGCGCTGATGTTCAAGAAGCTGTTCTTATAAAATCACCAACTGAATTTGTGCAAATCATTGCAGATAAAACTGAACTCTCTACAGATAGCATATCTGCCATATTAAAATTACTAACATACAATAGTCGTTTGAAGAACAATGATATTGTATATCAACCCTTTGTCGAAATTGATAAGGATAGATTAGCCCTTGCTCCTCATTTGATTTTAGCAAGTAGGCCAGAAAGGAATCTAATCTCACTTATTCACAAACTAAGAGATAAATCATACTTTGACCTGACCAATTTACGGGAAGGAATCATGCAAGATGAAATTGACACCGTTACAGGAAAAATACCCAATATATTAGTTGCAAAAAATAAATCGCTTCCTGGCACCCTTCCAGATGTAGATTATGCTATATGGGATAAAGAAAGTAATTCCATTCTTATATGTGAATTAAAATGGCTTGTTGAAGCAGATTCAACTTCTGAGGTATTCGCAAGAGTTCAAGATTTAGAACATGGATGTAGTCAGGTGTCGGATATGCTCGCCTATGCGCAAAACCAGTGTTCGGATTTCTGTAACAAAGTGTTTGGACTTGCTATATCGGATAACTTGCCATTGGTTATGGGGTGTGTCGTTTCAAAAAAAGGAATTCGGATAGACAATTCAGACATTCCGGTAATTAGCTTACAAACTCTATTGGATTTGCTAAAGTGTAATAGCGTCAACAATACCTTTGAGGCGATTAAAGAAAAAACCTATTTGCTTTCAACTCCCAAAAACTTTGAATTTGGATTACAAGCGATTTCGTATGCGGGATATACTTTTGAAATCCCTGCTCTAATAAAAAATCCGGCCACCATTTCTTGGACATATAGGCGTATTGGCCCCAAAATAGGAAGAAATGCCCCTTGCCCATGTGGTTCAGGTAAAAAATACAAGAAATGTTGCGGACGCTAAAATTAGGCGGGCGCAGACCATAAAGGTCCGCACCCCGCAAGGTTATTTTTCCACCAGCGCAGACAGCTCCGTGAGTACATCAGACACCCGGCCCAGAGCTTTTCATAGTCCCGCTGAAGCCCGGCAATCTCCTCCGGGTACACGCCGAAGGTGTTGGCATGGACGGCCACCTAATTGAGATTGTTGGCGCATCGCCGCTGTAAGGACACCAGCTCCTTGACCGGGGCAAGATCTACATGGAGAATACTGTCATATGAGTATCCCTCAGGATACTCTTGACCGCTTACAATATTTATAACATTTGAAGAATCTCCTACATAATCTGTCTTATACTGCGATAGGTCAGGAATCTCGTATAGTTTTTCTTTTTTCCGCACGCCGAAATCAGCATTATTGATACGGCAACCCACATAATTGCAAGTACTTTTTTCTTCATAGAAACACCTCCCGAAATCTTTATTCAACACTTTTCGATTTGAGTAAAAGCCCAAGGGACTTTAATGTCCCTTATGCTTTTCTCTTTTCTTTCGCTGTTTCAATTCAAACATTCGCTGCTCTTCTGCCTCTTTTCTCTTGCGTCTTTTCTCTTTGCGATCCTGCTTGTTCTGTTCCTGTTGTAGTTTCAACGCCTGTTGCGATTTTGTGCCAATGCCTATTTCCAACATCTGCTTTTTTGCTTCCCGCTGCATCCGTTTCGGATTTCTTTTGATATCCTTTACAACAGTTTCAACAACCGGACTGAATTTCAAACTGAAATAGCACTTTTGAATATATTCCTGTACTTCATAATCTTTTGGTTCTGCACCAAATGTTACCTTTGCCACAGATAGTTTACCATCTTCGATGCGTTCAAATATACCCACCCAAAACGGCTCTTCAAAAAATACTGTCAGCTTTCCATTTACTTTGTCCATAAGAATCCCTCCTAAAATTGATTGAACAAAGAATGGACAACCCGGAGGGGCAGGTTACTTACCCTATTTATATAGGACGGCCGGGCTACCTACCGGCTCTGGCACATCAAAGATGTACATTGCGTTTTTATCTTTGCGTTTATAATCAAGCCATATGGCACGATTAACTTAATTCAGTAATTTCTGTTCAAATCATACCATATGATTAATGCATTTTCCATATACTTTCTTTATAATCGGAAAAAGCTCCCAAAAGAACTTTTCACGCCTGTTATTTCTCCTTGAAATCATTGATATCCTTAAGATCATCGCATAATATTTCAGGATAGCCTTGGTAGCTTCTTCTTTCTCTTTCGGGCATTGTGACACTCTTGTATTTTCTGATTTTAAAACATTATAGTTTTCTCCCACTTCAATTCCATATTTACATTTTATCTGTGAAATATAGAGATTTGAAGCCTTCAAGCCAAATTCTTTCGGCCCATAATCTTTGATTTCCTGATAGGTTGCTTTCAACTCGGCACTGGTAGCATCCAGCTCGTCCAGGTCTAAGTCGATCTCTATCGTGTCATCCGGCTTTTATTTCAGTTGGGACAAAAGAACTACCGTCTCAACAGTTGTTTCGGTTTCCAAGGGAAGTTCTTTCACTTCCTCACCATCAACAGGCACAGGAAAATTGAATACGATCTTCTTTATCCAACTACCGTCTTTTCTCTTTTCCGGGAACATCTCAATTCGCTCAATAAAGGCTTTCATAAACTCTTTCTGCTCCGCTTCTGTTGCGGAATGATAGACTTCATCAAATGCCAGTAAGAGCCGATAAATGTTATCGCCAGAGATTTTCTCCTGCTGGATGCTGCGTATCTGTCCTTGCAGTTCGGCAATCTGAACTTCAATTTCCTCTATGATATCATACTGCTCATCATAGCGGCGCTGCAAGTCCAAAATCTTTCTGTCATAGTG
>OGHY01000641.1_pt1 | contig 18409 bp, 18 predicted proteins | sample 1571541 | NCBI WGS metagenome assembly OGHY01 (sample SAMEA2581943, study PRJEB24529) | metagenome | biome: Human gut stool | place: China | collected 2011
AAAGAAGTAGGTGCTCTTTAATCCCCTTTTACATTTAATATATTAAAAGGCTGTTCTTCATTTCAGAAGAACGGCCTTTTTCTTTTCACCGGAATCACTAATTTTGCTATATTTCTAAAAAAAGCTAATTCTTTTTGCTTTCTCATAGAAAGCACATACATTTGCATCGTTGTTTATGCAATTATTGTTTAAGCTAACAAGTACAAATAAACAGACTATTTCCATAAACAAATTACATAAGAACAGGGTTATTTAAATAGAAGTATCACCTTATTAATATGCAAGATGCGATGAAAAAACTATTTCTCCTGACAATCCTATTGCACCTGACTTTTATAGTAAAAGCGCAAACTTCACTAAGCTTGGATAGTTGCCGGGCATTAGCGCTTACCAACAACAAAGATTTGTTGATAAGCCATGAAAAAATAAATGCAGCCCATTACCAACGAAAGGCGGCATTTACCAACTACTTACCCAACTTTTCGGCAACCGGAGCTTACATGAGAAATCAAAAAGAATTCTCTCTATTGAACAACGATCAGAAAGCGGCACTCTCCGGATTGGGAAGTAATTTGGCAGGTCCCATCGGGCAAGCCGCAGCCGGAATTATAGCAACTTATCCCGAACTGGCTCCACTCATATCCTCATTAAGCGGAAGTTTACCGGCAGCCCTCGACCAGGCAGGCAATTCTTTGGTGGATGCGCTTCGTACAGATACCAGAAATGTATATGCCGGAGCCATCACATTAACCCAGCCTTTATATATGGGCGGTAAAATCCGTGCTTATAATAAAATAACAAAGTACGCCGAAGAGTTGGCACGCCAACAACATAATGGCGGTATGCAGGAGGTTATCATGAGCACCGACCAAGCCTATTGGCAGGAAATGTCAATAAGAAAAAATTGGCAGAAGGTTACTTAAAACTTCTGCAACAACTGGATAGCGACGTCGAGAAGATGATCGCCGAAGGAGTAGCAACCAAAGCGGACGGTCTTTCCGTACGCGTCAAAGTCAATGAAGCGGAAATGACACTAACTAAAGTGGAAGACGGATTGAGCCTTGCCCGAATGTTGTTGTGTCAACTATGCGGTCTCGATCTGAGTTCACCCATCACGCTGGCGGATGAAAATATGGAGAATATTCCATTAATTCCGACAGACACTCATTTCGATCTGTCCACTGCATACGAGAACCGTCCGGAGATACGCAGTCTTGAACTGGCGACACAAATCTACAAGCAGAAAGTCAACGTAACCCGCGCCGAACATCTTCCGTCTATCGCATTGATGGGAAACTACATGGTCACCAACCCTTCCGTCTTCAACAGTTTTGAGAATAAATTCAAAGGTATGTGGAACGTAGGTGTCATGGTGCAGCTTCCTATATGGCATTGGGGAGAAGGTATCTATAAAACAAAAGCTGCAAAGGCCGAAGCACGCATCGCCCAGTATCAGCTTCAAGATGCACGAGAAAAAATAGAGTTGCAAGTCAATCAAGCAGCATTCAAAGTGAATGAAGCAGGTAAGAAGTTGGTTATGGCTTCCAAAAATATGGAAAAAGCAGAAGAAAACCTCCGTTACGCGACGCTTGGATTCAGAGAAGGCGTAATTGCCACCAGCAACGTTCTCGAAGCGCAAACCGCCTGGCTATCCGCCCAATCTGAAAAGATCGATGCACAAATAGACGTGAAGCTGACTGAAATTTATCTGAAGAAATCATTAGGAACTCTTCAATAAGTGGAGAGTAAAAAGTGGAGAATGGAGAGTTGGGAGTAAAACTCATTATCTGGTAATTTATAAATAGTAATTTAGTAATTCATTATAATATGGTAACTACAAAATCACAAAACAGCAATATGCTGCTGGCTTTTCTTACTTTACTCGGAGTTATTGCAATCGTTGCAGTAGTTGGCTTTTTCATGCTTCGCAAAGGCCCTGAGATCATACAAGGGCAGGCAGAGGTTACCGAATACCGCGTTTCAAGCAAAGTTCCAGGGCGTATTCTGGAATTTCGCGTGAAAGAAGGTCAAAGCGTAAATGTCGGTGATACACTGGCTATTTTAGAAGCTCCTGACGTCATGGCAAAAATGGAACAGGCACGTGCAGCCGAAGCCGCTGCGCAAGCACAGAATGAGAAAGCAATCAAAGGAGCCCGCAAGGAACAAATCCAAGCTGCTTACGAGATGTGGCAAAAAGCACAGGCAGGTGTTACTATTGCCGAGAAATCATACCAAAGAATCAAAAACCTACATGAGCAAGGAGTTATGCCCGCACAAAAGTTGGATGAGGTAACCGCACAGCGTGACGCCGCCATCGCAACCGAGAAAGCCGCCAAAGCTCAATATACAATGGCCAAGAACGGAGCCGAACGTGAGGACAAAATGGCTGCGGAGGCTTTGGTGAACCGGGCAAAAGGTGCTGTTGCCGAAGTGGAATCGTATATCAAGGAAACCTATCTTATAGCGCCTGCCGCCGGAGAGGTTTCTGAAATTTTCCCGAAAGTCGGTGAATTAGTGGGTACAGGAGCGCCAATCATGAACATAGCCGAACTGAACGATATGTGGGTAACATTTAATGTGCGCGAAGACCTCCTCAAAGATTTGACTATGGGAGCCGAGTTTGAGGCAATCGTACCCGCTCTGGATAATAAAACAATCAAACTCAAAGTATATTATCTGAAAGATCTAGGAAGTTATGCCGCTTGGAAAGCAACTAAAACAACCGGACAGTTTGACTTGAAAACATTTGAGGTGAAAGCTTCCCCTATGGAAAAAGTGGAAAACCTCCGTCCGGGAATGTCGGTTGTCATTGACAAATAAGAAGTCATGAAAGAAAGAGAAAAGAAATATATAGCTTTGTGGCAAGTCATGCAAAGGGAATGCCGACGGTTGGTTTCACGTCCGCTCTACCTTTTCTGCATGGTTATCGCTCCACTATTCTGCTATATCTTCTTCACCACATTAATGGATTCGGGACTTCCGCAGAATCTTCCGGCCGGTGTAGTGGATATGGACGACTCATCGACTTCCCGCAACATCGTGCGCAATCTGGATGCCTTCTCGCAGACGGGTGTCATAGCGCATTACAGTAATGTGACGGATGCGCGAATTGCTGTACAGGAAGGGAAAATCTATGGATTTTTCTACATCCCGAAGGGTTTATCCGCAGAAGCGCAAAGCCAGCGGCAACCTAAGATTTCTTTCTACACCAACTATTCTTATCTGATTGCCGGCTCCTTGCTTTTCAGAGACATGAAAATGATGGGGGAACTCACCTCCGGTGCCGCCGCACGAACCGCTTTATATGCCAAAGGGGCAACGGAAGACCAGGCGATGGGATTTCTGCAACCTATTGTGATTGATACGCATCCTCTGAATAACCCGTGGCTGAACTATTCGGTATATCTGTGCAACACATTGATACCGGGAGTACTTATGTTACTTATATTCATGGTTACCGTCTATTCAATCGGTGTGGAAATCAAGGACCGTACCGCACGTGAATGGTTACGTATGAGCAATAACTCGATTTATATTGCATTGGCAGGAAAACTACTGCCCCATACGGTTATCTTTTTTATTATGGGCATATTCTATAATGTATATCTGTATGGTTTCCTGCATTTTCCTTGCAATGGCGGTATTCTTCCGATGATATTCGCAACACTCTGTCTCGTTCTCGCCTCGCAATGTTGCGGCGTTGTCATGATAGGAACCTTACCGACCTTGCGGCTTGGACTGAGTTTCGCTTCCTTATGGGGAGTTATATCATTCTCCATCTCCGGCTTTTCATTTCCGGTAATGGCGATGCATCCCGTTTTACAAGCTTTGAGCAATCTGTTTCCGTTGCGTCACTACTTCCTTATTTATGTAGATCAAGCGCTCAATGGGTACAGCATGGCTTATTCTTGGAGTAACTATATGGCATTACTGATATTCATGTTGCTTCCTTTTCTGGTAGTTCACCGCTTAAAAGAAGCACTTGTTTATTATAAATATATTCCCTAAATGAAAGATATAAAATTAAAAGATAAGATAGTACAAGGTATCAATGACCTGTTTTATATCTGGAAACGGGAGTTTCAGACAACTTTCCGCGACCAGGGGGTACTGATATTCTTTATACTCGTTCCATTGGGTTATCCGCTATTATACAGTTTCATTTACGATAATGAAGTTGTGCGTGAGGTCCCCGCTGTCGTTGTGGATGACTCTCATTCATCTCTCAGCCGTGAATACCTGCGCAAAGTAGACGCTACGCCCGATATCCAGATTGTTTCATACTGTGCCGATATGGAGGAAGCCAAGCAGATGTTGAAAAACCGACTTGCGTATGGTATTATCTATATCCCCTCTGACTTTAGTGATAATATAGCCAAAGGAAAACAGACGCAAGTCAGCATTTATTGTGATATGAGCGGATTACTTTATTATAAATCCATGCTCATAGCCAATACAGCTGTTTCATTGGATATGAATCAGGATATCAAAATTGCACGTAGTGGCAATACCACTGACCGTCAGGATGAAATCACCGCTTATCCGATAGAGTATGAAGAAATTTCCATATTCAATCCTACTGCCGGATTCGCAGCTTTTCTGATTCCTGCCGTACTGGTGTTAATCATTCAGCAAACCTTATTGCTCGGTATCGGCTTGGCCGCCGGTACTGCCCGAGAAAACAACCGTTTCAAAGATCTTGTTCCCATCAACCGGCATTACAACGGTACCTTACGAATTGTACTCGGAAAAGGTCTGAGCTACTTCTTGATTTATATATTGGTAGCTTTTTATGTACTGTATATTGTCCCAAGAATATTCAGCCTCAACCAAATAGGACAACCGGACTCATTAGTGTTATTTGTTGTCCCTTATTTAGCCGCCTGCATATTCTTTGCAATGACTGCCTCTATCGCTATCCGCAACCGGGAAACGTGTATGCTGATTTTTGTATTTACATCTGTCCCTTTATTATTTATCTCCGGAATTTCATGGCCGGGAGCCGCCATACCTCCCTTTTGGAAGTATGTATCTTACATCTTCCCGTCTACTTTCGGTATCAATGGTTTCGTGAAAATCAATAATATGGGAGCTACTCTAAGCGAAGTAGCCTTTGAATATAAAGCTTTATGGCTACAGGCAGGCATTTACTTCCTTACCACCTGTTGGGTATATCGCTGGCAAATCCTTATGAGTCGCAAACATGCGATAGAGAGATATAAAGAATTAAAAGAGAAGGCCTTACATTAATTCATTTTTGATATAGGATATTAAGTTGTACTGACACTTGAGTGTCATGCCACCTAAGACCCGGGTGTCGGTATGTTCGAGATCCGGGTGTCAGACAAGTAGTTCTTGCAGATAAATGAGGCAGAATGTATAACTCGTCCCAATATCATATAATAAGAAGAAATATATCAAACATTATAATATAAAAATCCCCCGTTCCAGAGAGTATAGAACGAGGGATTTTAAAGAGATATTATAAAGAGAGTATAATCCTAATTAGAATTTATAACCTACACCGATAGAGAAGTTCATGTTCTTCGGATTACTTACTCCATCAACTTCAAAATCTATAACTTTTGTCAATCCAAATTCTCCATCCAAGCTAACAAAGAACTTGCCTATTTCATAAGCAACGCCTACTCCTAAGCCCAAATCAAATCTTTTTGCTCCTTCTTGATCCTCGCCATCACCAAAGAAATCAACTTTTTCACTTTCGCCTTCATATTCATATTTTGCTTTACCAGCGATTCCAAATGCAAAATAAGGACCAGCTTTCACAACGATATTCTGATTATCAGCTACCGCAAATCTTGCAGCTGCCAATACAGGTATTTCAAGATACATTGGATTATATTTCACAGTTCCATCTTTTCCTAGATCAGATTTTCCACCTTTCTGACTAATCATCAAAGAAGGTTGAATAGACCACATATCAGTAAACTGATATTCCATACCAACACCTACATTAAAACCAATTTTCATGTCAGTATCCATGTCACCTGTAAAATTACTCATGTTCATACCAACTTTGGCATTCCAAGAAACCTGAGAATAAGAAACGATAGAAACAAGTGCAAATAGCACAAAAATCAAACCTTTTTTCATATCATTCATTTTTTAGTTTGCCTTCCTCTTCCCTTTGGTTGGCATTGTTAGTTAATAGTTCTGTTTGAAGTGTGGGGAATTATTCGCAACCGGTTAAAGTATTGAAACACACCCTTCCGTATTTAACGTATGTTTTGTAGCCGCAAATATATTTCATTTATTTTATATAAAAAAATCCTAGAACAACTATTTTTTGCATAAATGTTATTAAAGTGTGACTATTTAGGCGAAAATAGTGTTTATCCCGTCATTTTTCGTGCTTAATAATTTTGGTAAAATAATATCATTGAAACATTCTTGCAACAAACACACATATTTTATTATAAACCAACAGGTAGTCACAAGAATATTCTTATATTTGTTCGTTGTATAAGAAACATTATATAGATATGAGAAGTTTCGCATGGATTATCGGCTTGCTACTTTGCACCGTTTACAGTGTACAAGCCCAAGACAGAGTGATTGAACGTCCTCCTTTTCTAGCTTGGAGTTCCAATAGCATTGAGATTGATAAAATTGTTATGGGAGATACAGTTACCACCCTATACATTAAAGCTTATTATCGCCCTAAATATTGGATAAAAATTGCGACAGGCAGTTTTCTGAGAGACAATAACGGAATGCTTTACCCTATCCGCAAGGGAGTTGGAATCACATTGGACAAAGAATTCTGGATGCCGGAATCAGGAGAAGCCGAATTCCAATTATTGTTTCCTCCCATTCCTCAAAATGTAACTAGTCTTGATTTCTCGGAAGGAGATTTTGACGGAGCGTACAAGATATGGGGAATACAACTGGACAGAAACGCATTTTACAAGCAAAAACTTCCTAAAGAAGCGGTTAAGCACAAAATAAACAAAAAAGCGGCATTACCCACCCCTAAGTTAGCTTATGCTACCGCTACTTTGAAAGGGAAAATCCTCGATTATCAAAAAGATATGATGAAACAGATGCGGATGCATATAGAAAGTCCCGCATCGAATATCCACAACGAACAGAATATTATAAAAATCGAGGAGGATGGCAGCTTTCAAGCAGAAGTAAAAGTAACGTCCGTCACAAGCGTCGCATTGGAGCTTCCTTTCGGCTGGGTGGAATGCCTGATAGCCCCCAATGAAGAAACATCTCTCATTATCAACACAAAAGAACTTTGCCGTAGGCAGACACATCTGCAAAAGAAGGATAAAACATTCGGAGAACCTGTATACTTCAACGGATATCTGGCCAGCTTGCAACAAGAACTGGCTTCGGTAGATATTGATATCACATTAAAAAGTGTTTTCTACATGGATATGTACAACGCCATTGCAGGGAAAAGCGCAGATGAATATAAAGCCTACGTATTGGAACGTCTTCCATCCATCCGGAAAGCAATAGAACAATCTTCCTATAGCAATGCGTGCAAAGAACTATTAAACATACAGGTAGATCTCGCAGCAACCGGGAAAATTGCGATGACAGACAGAGAGCTAAAATCTGCTTATATTGCTGTAAATAAGTTGAACAGAGAAAAAGCAAACGAATATTTTTCCAATACGCATATTGATATTCCCGAAGGATACTATGACATATTAAAGGAATTTACTTCCATCAATACCCTCAAAGCGTTATACAGCAGGCAGTATGCATCAACAATCTATCTGATCAGTTTTATGCCGAACTATCGGAAAATACTTAAAGAAACGTTAGGAACGAATCAAGGGCCATTATTTGATTATATAAGATTCAACGAACTGTACCATTCTATCAAAGATTTCATTCCATTGACAGCAGATCAGGAGATAGAAATAAAGAAGTTGTCTTCTCCGGCGTATACCGAAATGCTTACTCAAACGAACAAAGAAACAATAAAGAAAATAGAATTGAACAAAAGGAAGAGTGGATTTACTATCAATGAAGCGGGAGAAGTCTCCAATGAAGATTTGTTCCCATCCATCCTTTCCAAGTTTCGCGGGCACACTTTACTGGTTGATATTTGGGCAACCTGGTGCGGTCCTTGCCGCATGGCCAATAAAGCAATCGCCCCGATGAAAGAGGAATTGAAAGAGAAAGACATTATCTACCTTTACATCACCGGCGAAACGTCTCCCAAAGGGACATGGGAAAATATGATTTCCGATATTCACGGTGAGCATTTCCGCGTAACCAACGAACAATGGAATTTTCTGATGTCCAACCTCAACATAGAGGGAGTCCCTACCTATTTTATCATTGATCCTGAGGGTAATATCACTTATAAGAAGACAGGATTTCCGGGAGTGGAAACGATGAAAGAGCAGTTACTGAAAACTTTGAGTAAATAGTTCCGAATATGGTATAAAAGGGGCTTTGGAGTATCCAGAAGAGTGTTGACATAATGAATAAACGAAACGCGGATTAACGCAAACATAGTAGAAACAGTTTTACAAATTATTGATAAATATATAATTGAAATACCCTACGATAAATTGCGTTAATCTGCGTTTTATTATTCATTACGATGCAGTTCTTTTACAAACTCTTATTTATGCATCTCTACAATCTTGGTAGGAGCCATTTCCACATTCCGACGATCTACCTGACGGACAACACTGGCTGCCAAGGAAAGGAACGCACGTCCGGTCACGGAATCTTCATCCAATGCGACAGGAGTACCATTATCTCCTCCTTCACAGATGCTTTGCACGATAGGAATCTGTCCCAGCAAAGGAACATTCATCTCTTCAGCCAGTTTCTTGGCACCTTCTTTGCCGAAGATATAGTATTTATTTTCGGGAAGTTCGGCAGGAGTAAACCATGCCATATTCTCAACCAGACCGAGAATGGGCACATTTACCTTATCATTGGTGAACATATTGATTCCCTTACGGGCATCCGCCAAAGCAACTGCCTGCGGAGTGCTGACAACAATCGCCCCTGTCATAGCCAATATCTGAACAACGGTCAGATGAATATCACTGGTTCCGGGAGGAAGGTCTATCAAGAAATAATCCAAATCTCCCCAAGCCGCATCACCAATCAACTGTTTCAACGCATTGCTTGCCATCCCGCCACGCCATAAAGTAGCTTGATCCGGATCAACAAAGAAACCGATAGACAATAATTTCACTCCATATTTCTCTACCGGAATAATCAGATCACGACCGTCTATACGCTCGGCATACGGGCGCGCATCTTCTACCTGGAACATTTTCGGCATGGAAGGACCGAAAATATCCGCATCGAGCAGACCTACCTTATAACCCAATTTCGCCAAAGCAACCGCCAGATTTGCTGACACGGTAGACTTGCCTACCCCGCCTTTACCGGAAGAGATACCAATAATATTCTTTACCTGAGGAAGCATCTTGCCCACCTCCGGACGGGGAGCTTGTTTACTTTCTGTCGCAATCGTCACCTGCACATCCGGAGACACATAGGTATGAATAGCCGTCTCGGCAGCTTTCACCATTGATTTCATAAACGGATCGGTCGGTTTCTCAAAGATCAATGAAAAACTGACAGACATACCGTCAATACGGAGATTATCGGCAACCATCTCCGCTTCTACCAAATTCTTTCCCGTACCGGGATAGCGCACCGTTGCCAATGCATCCAATATCAATTTAGGATAAAGAGTCATGTCAATTAAAAATTAAATATTAAAAATTAAAAAGGGAGATGCGCAGGCTCCTTGAGTGATAGGAGGAGATGCGTAGGTCCGGTCCATATTTATGCAGTTCTATTTACTTGTATTTAGTCCGCTACGCTTGCTGCGGTTATAACTGCGATAAGAATCAAGTTCTATTTCCACATCCGGCTCTTGCAACTTCCCTTCCTGTGGAAGACGGAATTTGATATACTTGATGTTTAAACCACGATCGAGCCATTGTTGTTCATAATAGGTCTTGATACCGAGAATATCATCCACCAATTCCGAGTGATATAAATCTTCGGTCATAAAATCTACCGGAAGCCGGTTCGCCTCTATCATGTATTTTGTATAAGTGAACATGAAATTGCTGTCCGTCTTCAGGTGGATAATGCCGTCCGGTCGCAAGAACTTGCGGTATCTTTCCATAAAGTAAGTGGAGGTCAGCCGTTTCGTCGCTTTCTTCATCTGCGGATCAGAGAAAGTAAGCCATATTTCGCTCACCTCACCCTCAGCAAAGAAGCGTTCGATAATCTCAATATTGGTACGCAGGAAAGCTACATTCTTCATTCCCGCCTGCAACGACTCCGTAGCTCCGGTCCACATACGGGCTCCTTTGATATCGACCGCTATAAAATTCTTCTCGGGAAACATCTTTCCCAAACCGACCGTGTACTCACCACGTCCACAGCCCAGTTCGAGTACAATAGGATGATCGTTTTTGAAAAACTCCTCATGCCATTTTCCCTTCATATCGAAAGGCACGTTATCTATCGCCGAATAAGGATACTCGAAGACGTGCGGATAACTTGCCATATCGGCAAACTTTTCTAATTTGTTCTTACCCATATCAATCCTGATTAGACTGCAAAGGTACTGATTTTGACGTAATCGGCAAAAAGAAAAAAGAAGAGGATTATTTTCACCACAGATTACACGGATTAACACAGATTATTTCTTCTTTTTAATCTGTGTTAATCCGTGTAATCTGTGGTGAACCCTGTGTTATTCTACGATTGTCACCCATCCGTGTGTATCCGGTTCGTCACCATATTGGATACCACGCAGCTTATTGTACAGCTTCGTACAAATCGGTCCCGGCTTTCCGTCTTTAGAGATAACGTATGATTTTCCATTCTCCAAATCGTCGATACGCTGAATCGGGCTGATTACTGCCGCAGTTCCGCAAGCGCCTGCTTCTTCAAAAGTCTCCAGTTCTTCTTCCGGTATCGGGCGGCGTTCAACCTTGATACCCATATCTTCCGCCAACTGCATTAAGCTCTTGTTCGTGATAGACGGGAGGATGGAAGTTGACTTCGGAGTGATATAAGTGTTATTTTTGATACCGAAGAAGTTGGCAGCTCCACACTCATCGATATACTTCTTTTCTTTTGCGTCGAGATAGAACTCGCAGGAATAACCCAAGTCATGCGCTTTTTTGTTGGCACGAAGACTGGCGGCATAGTTACCACCCACTTTATAGATACCAGTTCCGTGAGGAGCGGCACGGTCATATTCGCGAATGATAACGTACGGATTGGTAGAGAAACCACCCTTGAAGTACGGACCTACCGGAGTCACAAATACGACAAACATATATTCATCTGCCGGATGCACCCCCACTTGAGCACTTGTTCCGATCAGCAACGGACGAATGTAAAGAGAAGCACCTGTCTCGTATGGAGGAATGAAACGTTCGTTCAGTTTCACCACTTTCAGAATAGCTTCCTTGAAACGTTCAGTCGGAAGTTCAGCCATCAGGATTCCCTGACAAGTAGATTGCAGACGGGCTGCATTCTCTTCCAAACGGAAAATACGCACTTTACCGTCTTTTCCACGAAAAGCTTTCAAGCCTTCAAACGCTTCCTGACCATAATGCAGGCACGTAGCTGCCATGTGCAGATTCAGATGTTCGTCACTGCTTACTTCCAGTTCTCCCCATGCTCCATTGCGGAAATTAATTCTCACATTGTAGTCTGTCTTCATGTAGCCAAACGACAGATTCGCCCAGTCTATTTCTTTCATATTGTAACGTATTAGTTTATTTTTCTTATGTATTGATTCGCAAAAATAGCTTTTATTCTTCAGATTGCCGCTTTTCTTGCAATAATTTTTCGACTTCCTTATCTGCTTTCGTCAGTTTTTCGGTGCAGAAAGCTATTATTTCATTGGCTTCTTTGATTTTCTCACCCAAGATGTCAATATCCAATTCATTATTGTCTATCTGGCGAACAATCTTCTCGAGACGTTCCATTGCTTGAAGATAGGTTTCTTTTTTTGCTGCCACGATCATTATATTTATTAAGAGTTAATGAAATTTGTTTCTTTTATCAGTTCCGATAAGACGGCTTTGCTCTACCACAGATTGCGCCTCCCCTTTCGAGAACCGGGTGACCAATCTGTCTCCCGACTTCAATGAGGATGCGTCCGTTACCGCCTTCCCATCTTTCAGCGTGATGCTGTATCCACGACTTAACAATTTATCGGGAGAAGCATCGGCAATGCGTTGTTGCAAAAGTTCCAATCGGTGACGCTGGCGGGACAATAACGCCATTGTGGCTTGCGACAGATCCTTTCGGGCTGTCAGCAAGGCAAAACGCGCCTCTGTCAGTTTCCGCTGTACAAGGTTCGGGATACGAGCCTGCAGTGTATCCAATCTTCTCCGCTCCCGCTCCAACAACATATATGCTCCTTGCCGAATGCGAACAGACAAATCTTCCAGACGGTCCGCCACTTCCGCAACCCGATGAATCAAAAGTTCCGCCGCAGCCGTAGGAGTTTTCACCCGGGTATGAGCCACCGAATCAAGCACTGTATCGTCACGTTCATGACCAATTCCGGTAATGATAGGAAGCGGGAACTGCGCACACGCAGCAGCTAATAGGTAAGTGTCGAAGCCGGACAAATCGGAAGTAGCCCCTCCGCCACGAATGATGACCACCACATCAAAATCATCAATACGGGCATTGACGCGGTCTAATGCAGCCAACACAGATTCTTCCACCTGATTCCCCTGCATCAATGCAGGAAACAGTTCTGTGTAAAAGAAGAACCCTCCGGGATTGTGCTGCAACTGATGACAAAAATCGCCGTATCCGGCTGCAGTAGCGGAAGAGATGACCGCAATACGTTGAGGAAGCTGAGGCATTTCCAATTCCTTATTCAAGGTCAGTACTCCTTCTTCCTCCAACTGCAACAGTATTTCCCGGCGACGACGGGCCATATCTCCCAATGTATAGGCAGGATCAATATCAAGCACGGTCAGACTGTAACCGTAAAGTTCGTGAAACTGGACGGTCACTTTCACCAGCACTTTAATGCCGGATGTAAACGGTTGCCCGGTCGTTTCCTCGAAATAGGGTTTCAGCAAACGATAAATGGTATTCCAAATCATACCGCGTGCTTTAGCGATAAGACTATTGCTGCGAGGATCTTTCTGCACAAATTCCAGATAGCAATGGCCTGTCGTATTGGAACGGACATCGCTCAGCTCAGCCTGTATCCAATATTCATCAGGCAGGCATTGCTCCAGACTACGGCGGACAAGCGCATTCAGCTCCAAAAGAGAAAGTCTTTCTCCACCCTCCCCCGAAGAGAAGGGGTCTGACCGCTTCGACTGATTTATAGTGTTTATCATACAGCAGCCATCTTATTTCTTTTCCTTAGAGGAGGAGTCTAGATAAGCCTTCCATAAGTCGGGTATGCCATAGCCATAAATATTGTCGGGGAAACCGGCTCTGTCACCCGAACGGCGAACAAGTTCGATTATCTCTTTTGCCGTCAGCTTTGGACAAGCCTGCCACAGACAAGCTACCATACCGCACATAATCGGAGAAGAGAAAGACGTACCGTTGGCACGGCTAAGATTGCCATTCGTTCCCATCACATCCGATCCCAGACCGACAGCCACCACATCAGGTTTCACCCGTCCGTCCGCCGTATTTCCTACGGAAGAAAACGGAGCCAACTCACCTCTTTTATTAATGGCGCCTACAGTGATCACATTTTCCGCATCTCCCGGAGGGGTAATCTTCTTCCACGAACCCGCACCGGAGTTTCCGGCACTGCAAACAACGACCATTCCTTTATCGGCCGCACGGGAAGCCTCACGTGATATCAACGCATAATGCCCGTTCAGATCACGGTACCTATAATTCTTTGTCGGATCATCAAAGGAATAATATCCGAGTGATGTATTCACCAAATCCACACCTACGCTATCGGCAAACTCAATAGCTGCCGCCCAATAGTCCTGTTCCACCAAGTTCTCCGAATACTCATCCTCACTGCGCAATAACCAATAAGAAGCTTCGGGAGCCGTACCGATCATGACATTCGGCTGATTCATCGCCATACAGGAAAGGACGGACATACCGTGACTGCTTTCCGCATAAATATCCGCCTCCGGGTTTACAAAGTCACGCACACCCTGAATATCGATATTCTTCATCGCTTCAATCTTATCTACATTATGGAATCCCGCATCAATAACCGCAATCGTCATTCCTTTTCCCTTGAAACCCGCATCATGAAGGAGGTTCGCCTTGCTTATCTCAATCTGGGTACACGCAGGACCGTAAAGGCTATCTGTACGTAGCGGCTTATTAATCAGCGAATCTCTTCGGGTAGCTTTTTCCATCTTTCCTTTCCATACTCTTTCCGCAGAACGTACAAAAGGCAACCGGGCAATCTCATCTATCAACACACTGTCATTACAAGAGACAGTAACGAAATTCTCCCATTTTCCGGTCACAAGTATGTGAACTCCTTTCCGACGGATAGCGTCTACATATTTCTTACATACCGGCAAATCGGTGGAATCAATCTTCAAACCCTGTTTCTTTCTCCGTTCAATAGACTTTTTGGATAAGTACTTTTCCGGCTTTTGCAAAGAATAATCGGTAGCAGCCTTGTCTTTCAGACTGATACGATACTTCAAGGTATCTCCGGGAGTAAATTGGGCGAATCCACCCAAGCACACAGTTAAAGTAAGAATCAATAGTATAAACTTCTTCATCAGTTATCTTTATTTTATCAATTAAAATCCTTCGTTTTCCAAAATCACCAGACCTATTCCACGCTGTGAAGCAATGAAAGCTCCTCCCAACACTCGCCTTCCATCATAGAATACAGCCGATTGTCCGGGAGCTATAGCCGAAGCCGTTTCAAGAAAACGGACAAGCAAACGACCGTCTTCAAGACGTCTCACCCGACAGGCCAACGGACGACTGCGATAGCGAATCCGTACCGTCAGGTTCTCACACTGAAACAGTTCTTGTTCGTCCACAATCTTATCCTGCTCCGCCAACATATAATCCGTCTTCAACTGCTCCGCATCGCCAAGCATCACCGTATTCTTCTGAGGGTTGATTTTCAATACATAAGCAGGCTTTCCAAGCGCGATTTCCAGTCCTTTCCTCTGACCTATAGTATAATAAGGCGCCCCTTTGTGCTGCCCCAGCTTTACACCTTCGGAGTTGACAAACCATCCCGGACCGATCTCCGTATCCAGTTCCGGACATTGCTCGCGCAGAAAGTCACGGTAATCTCCCTGAATGAAACAGACTTCCATGCTCTCCCCCTCCTTCGATTTAGCCTCGTAGCCTTTCTCAGCCAGGTATTCACGCACTTTTATTTTCGTATAATCCCCCAACGGAAAGATACAACGTCGCAGCACATCCTGTCCCAACCTCCAAAGAAAATAAGACTGGTCTTTTTTATCATCGTCTCCGGCTATGATATAAATATGCCCGTTTTTCTCTTCCAGCCGTGAATAATGTCCGGTAGCAATCCAATCACAATCCAACTTGTCCGCCCATTCCGTCAACACACGGAACTTAAACAACGGATTGCACATCACACAAGGATTCGGTGTACGTCCCTGCTTATATTCGTCTATGAAGTTTTTTACAATAGTCTCTTTAAAAGGTATACGTTCATCCGCCACATAATGTTCAATGCCCATCCTGGCAGCCAACTCTCTGGCATCCTGCGGCTCATCTCCCCACACACGCATAGTGACTCCCACTATTTCGTATCCTTGTTCTTGCAGCATAAGACAGGCAGCGGTACTGTCTATACCGCCACTCATACCCACCAGCACTCTCTTATTTCGTTCTTTCATCTGATCCTTGAAAAGTTACATGGATACAAATGTACGAGATTTCAAAGAGAATTCTTGCTTTTCCGGAAGAAAATCCTTATATTTGAGATATACAAAAGCAAGAACAATTATGGCTAACCCAAGATTACCGGGCATTTCCGAAAATGAGCAAGCCTTATTGTATGCCAAACTGAATGAATACAACCGAGGCAGGGCCTCTTTCAAAGAGGCGGGAGTTTACTTGGTGGTATTACCCCGACCGGGTAAACCCAACTATTCGTTATGGCTTTATTCTCCTCTACCGGAAAAACAATCCATCCTTTACATACATGATTTGTCACCGGACATCAATGAATCCCTCCGTATGGCAAGTACTATGTTCTATTATTCAAGGCGCTGCCTGATTCTTGTAGATTACAACGAAAAGAGAATGCAAAGCAATGGCGACGACCTTATCTTTTTCGGGAAGTATCGGGGGCATTTCCTACATGAGATATTGAAAGTGGATCCGGCTTATTTGAGTTGGATAGCCTATAAGTTTACACCGAGAATCCCCAAACAGGAACGTTTCGTCAAGATAGCGCAAGCTTATCACTCCGTACATTTAGACCTCATGCAAAGGAAGTCGAAAGAGAAACATTCAGCAAGCCGGTATTTGGGTGAGCTGGGGGAGAAACTCGCGGACCTCAGATTAAAAGTCATACGGGTGCGATTGGAAGATGATCCGTATAAGACAAGAATAAATGGTACTGTACCACAATTTTTTGTAAAGCAGGTACTGACATTGGCCGATGCAAGCGGCAACCTGGTTATCATGAGTATACCGTCAAAAAATCCCAGTGCGGTTTCATGCACTCTATCCGGGATAGAACATGAATACCGACCGGGAGAAATCATTTATGTCGCATCTGCGCGGGTGTCACGCCGATACGAAAGTTACGGGTCAAAGTATACCCGTATCAGTCACGTCAAACTTGCTATGACCACGACAGTTTAATCCTTTTCTATCAGTACTGTGGCATAAGCCGAGATACCTTCTTCCCGACCAGTAAATCCGAGTTTCTCGGTAGTGGTCGCTTTAATGGAAATATCATCAACATCGATACCCATCACGTTTGCCATTGTTTCCTGCATCAAAGGAATATGCGCTTTCAGCTTCGGGCGTTCGGCGCAGATAGTCGCGTCAATATTACCGACCTTATATCCTTTGGAAGCAATCAGTTCTACGGTCTTTTTCAGAAGGATTTTGCTGTCGATATTCTTAAATTCTCCCGCTGTATCCGGAAAGTGATAACCGATGTCGCGCATATTCGCAGCTCCCAGCAATGCATCACAGACGGCGTGCAATAGCACATCAGCGTCCGAATGCCCCAGCAATCCTTTTGTGTGTTCCAGAAGAACGCCTCCAAGCCACAACTCACGTCCTTCAACCAATTGGTGCACATCGAAACCAAAGCCTACTCTTATCTTCATAATTTACCTTCCTCCATCAGCGGACATAGAAGTCCAATAGTTTTTCCCCCTCCAGATATCCTTGCAAATGTTGTCCGATACTGACCGGACCTACACCGACAGGTGTACCGGTAAATAGCAAATCACCTATTTTCAGTGTCACGAATTGACTGACATACGCTATGATGTCATCCACTTTGAAAAGCATATCCGCCGTACACCCTTTTTGCACTTCTTTACCGTCAATCAACAGATTGAAGTTCAAATGCCGGATATCCTTGTAACGGTCTACCGGAACAAAATCTCCGATAGCCGCCGAAGAATCGAAGCCTTTGCAAAGTTCCCAAGGATTTCCCTGTTCACGGAATTTTCGCTGAAGATCACGGGCAGTAAAATCGATACCCACAGTCACGGCGTCATAATAGCGGTTAGCAAAACGAGGAGCGATGTTCTTCCCCAAACGGTTGATACGGACTACCAATTCCGTCTCATAATGTATCTCGTTAGAAAAGTCAGGAATGAAAAACGGCTTGCCGTCCTTTAAAATGGCAGAGTCCGGCTTCATAAAAATGACCGGTTCCGTATTTACCTGTGTATGTCCCAGCTCCTGATTATGCTGAGCGTAGTTCATTCCTACTGCGATAATCTTCATTATTTCTCGTTAAAATTCAATCGGTTAAACATAACGGCCAGATGCGCATAAAGAGAAGTGTTCTGTACGACAATATTTTCCGGCACGCGAATACGGAAAGGAGTAAAGTTCCACACTGCCTTTATTCCTCCGTCTACCATCTTATTTGTAATTTCCTGAGCGATATTAATAGGTACTGTCAGCACACCGATATTCACATCATATTCCTTCATCTTTGCTTCAAAGTCATCAGAATGGAAAATTGGAATTCCACCTAAGTCCTTCCCTACCAATTCCGGATTGACATCAAAAGCCGCCACGATTTCCAGACCGAAATGACGCAAACCCGAGTCGCGGAGTAACGCACCTCCCAAACTACCTACACCAAACAAAAAGGCTTTGTGCATATTAGTAAATCCAAGAAAGCTTTCCAAAACCTCAATCAGTGCATCAATATTATAGCCCACTCTCGTACGTCCCGATATGTTCACATACGACA
>OGHY01000658.1_pt1 | contig 18101 bp, 19 predicted proteins | sample 1571541 | NCBI WGS metagenome assembly OGHY01 (sample SAMEA2581943, study PRJEB24529) | metagenome | biome: Human gut stool | place: China | collected 2011
ATATATCCTTGAGTCAGGGAAAGAAATTGTACATTTTGTTTCAAAGCAGATTTGAGGAGATAGTCAATGATAGAAAATATGAAGGTGGAATTTGGCAGAACATCAGATATTGATTCATGGATGCGATTAGTGAGAAAAGTAAGTTGGAATTTTCCAGGATTAGAGACAGAGCAGAGTATAGATGAACACAAAATAATAGTACTGAAATTCATGAATGACAAACGTGCTTTGTGCGTGAAGAACGAACAAGAGATTGTTGGCGTACTTTTATATTCAAGGAAGTATAATATGATATGTTGTTTGGCTGTTGATCCAGCTTATCGAAAAAGGGGAATTGCTTCGCTTCTTTTAAAAGAGGCACTTGATAAGCTTGACAGAGATAAAGATATAACTGTGTCTACATTTAGAGAAAATGATGTTAAAGGAATTGCACCTAGAAAATTATATAAAAAATTTGGATTTGAAGAGGGCGAACTGATTGAAGAATTTGGATATCCTAATCAAAGGTTTGTGTTGCATGCTAACAAAAGTGTTGATAATGTAATAATTGGTACAAAGAGTTGGGAGTCGCAAAGATAGACTTCGTATGGATAATCATGATTTGAAGCAAAAGCATCTACAGTTGCAGACCGATAATGAAGAACTGGAACAAAGGCATGAAGATTTACAATATACGAATAGTAAATTGAAGAATGTGAATGATCCGTTATCTGCTGACAATCACACTCTGGAGCAAAGGAATGATTCATTGAAATCTGATAATCAGGCATTAAGACAGAAATACAATGATTTGCAACAGAATAATGTGTAGCTTGAAAAGCAACAGAATGAGCTTAAGAGCCATATAGAGCAGATGGTGCAGTCGGAGCAGTTATTACAGCGTGATGTAAGGAAGTATGATGAAGTACCGGAGTGGCAATTGCCGGAACCGGGAGCATTTGCAAGTGCTAAGTCATTTCGGGATAAGGTGGTAATGCCATTTGTGAATAAACTTAAGACCTTGATAAAGAACCTGACAATCCAATGCGTAAGGCTAAAAGAGGAAGTATTACAGCTTCGGAAGGAAAAGAAGAGACTGTCAGATGATGTGGAGTTTTACAAGGGTAAGATTAAGGATATGAGTGATAGGACAGAGCTGTTGCAGGAAAAGGCTGATGATCTGGGGCGTGTGAAGAGATATGCTGGTGCAGAGCAGATTGATACGATTATTCGTAAGGTGAAGGAACGGGAGCGTACAGAGCAGCAGATAAGGCAGTATGACAGGTCTTATGGGACAAGATAATGGGAAGGATGGATTGATGATATGAAAGATAATCGAATGGATAATATCGTGGAATGTGCTTATAACATGGATAATGGCTATGTTGAGGTGTGGTTTACAGATGGAAATATGTTGCGGATAAAGTGCGAAGAAGTGGAGGCTGCTCTGATGACAACGGAGCAGTCACTGGCAAAGTTGCATAGGTTGTTGGATAACAAGCCAATAGAGTATGTGGCAATGGCTTTGTCTGGGGAAATGCAGGCATATTGTGATATTGAGGATGAGATGGTTAAGGGAATGTTCGGAACGATTGTGCAGGGGTATCTGAAAAAGGGGTATAATCGGGCTACGGCGGAGATGATGGCTAGGGAGTTTTTTAGGTATGAGAGTTGAGATAATAGTAAATTATATTAAATTGATATCGTAACAGAGCGGTATTATGTTGGAAAACAGATTATTCTATGGTAAACTAATAACAATCAGAAAGCAAGGAAATAAATTTAATTAATAAATGACAAAGGAGAAGAGGGTATGATTATATTTTCTACAAAGTTTTATGTGAATAAAGAATTAACAATGGAAAAATTTAATGAATTGGCATTTGATTGGGTTAATGGTAGTCCACATTATGGATTTAATTCAATATGTTGGAATGGTGAACCACTATATGAAATAGAGACGGAAAAGCAGAAATTATCTATTGTTCAATCTATTGATAAAAAAATATTGGCATTAAGATTGGAAAATAGAGACGATGAGAATGTTATTTGGACGAATGATTTTGTTTATGAGGAAGGCGACATAAATAACATAATATTAGTGAGATTGGCACGTGATGCAGCGGATAAGGAGAGTTATGTATCCAGAAAATTTAATCGTCCAAGATTAATGAAAACGATATTGAAGTTAGGATACGGAGCAATGGATAATGATTTGCCAATCTCAGATAAACCATTTCTTATAAAAGAGGATAATTTGGAGAAAGCAGAAAAAATTATATCTGGAAAAACAAAATATTTACTTCCAGTTGTATATGTAACAAAAAAGTTTATTGATAATAATACAATTTTGGATACAAATGAGTTGGCAAAAGATTTGGCTGGAACTGCACATGTAATGGTTGAGGACAGTACGGAATTATCTTCAAAGTTGAAAGAAAAAACAGATGGAATAAATCCATTTAATGGTGCTGTACATATTTATTATACTGATAAAGTTGGTTCAAGATTTATACCAGACGAGTTTGAAAATGGAAATTCATTTAGAGCGAAGATAGTCAATTCTTTATGTAGGAGACTGGCACAAGTTAAAGTGGAAGACAAATATACATGGGGAACTATTAGATATCAAAATTTGTTAGCTCAATATAGGCAGAATCAACAACAAAATTCAGAACTGGAAAATGCATGTGAAGAAATACTTAAAATTAAGGAAAATGAGCATGCTCAAATAGTGGAAGAGATGGAAGCAGAACTTAATGAGCTTAGAAGCAAGGTTCAGAATTATGAATATGCGTTTCAAAATAAAAGAAGAGAGCAGCATGGCAATATAGTATTTGAGTGTGATGAAACAGAGTTTTATGATGGAGAAATTAAAGATATGATTATGAGATTGCTGCAGAATGAAAAGTCGCAAATGGATACTGATCCAAACCAAGTAGGTTGGAGAAAATATCATGTATTAAAAGCACTTTTGGAGAGCAATGAGATTATTGGAAAAGGAGAAGAATTAGAACAAGAACTGAAAAATATATTAAGTCAAGTAGATAGAATTAGTTCAAAAGACAAAAAAAGATTAATTGAATTGGGATTTATTAGTCGTGAAAATAAACATAACAAATTATATTTCCATGGTGATGATAGATATATGATTACATTAGGAAAGACACCTGGAGATTCACGTGCTGCAGCCAATGCCGCATCAATTGCGATAAATACAATTGTGTGTTAAAAAATGGCTCCATTTTGGCTCTAAAAAATTTAGACGAGGTACACAAAAATGCGAAATAAGATGAATATGAAGAATAAAACGCACAAATGTGTACTGAGAAACAGCCAGATAAATCTCTCAGCCCAAGAGTTTGAATAATTTTCAAAAGCTCGCAAAGCCTAGTAAAATGGGCATTTGCGAGCTTTTTGTTTTTATGTTTGGTTACAAATTATATTCTTAATTTCGAGAACTCAAAAGTTAAAATTGCATGAGTGAAAAACAAATGATATAATAAGACTAAAATAAAAGACTATTTGACGTGATAATCGGAGGAAATAACATGTCAGAAAATCAAATAAAAATAACTTATAAACCTTTATGGAAGTTGTTAATTGATAAGGATATGACGAAAACTGAATTAAGAAAGAAAACACAGATAGCACCAAGTACATTTACCAAAATGAACAACGACCAACAAGTATCGTTAGATATTTTAGCTAGGATATGTGTTGAATTGAAATGTGGCTTTGATGATATTGTGGAAATAGAACGATAGTGATATTGCAAAATGAAGAAACATGTACAGATAAATATAGCAAGGTGCTAATAGAAAGGAATTTATAAATGGCAGTTCAAAATAATGCTAATATTGGATTTGAAAAACAAATATGGGATGCGGCTTGTGTTCTTTGGGGACACATTCCGGCAGCAGAATACAGAAAGGTTATCGTAGGACTTATTTTTCTGCGTTATATATCAAGTGCATTTGAAAAACGCTATCAACAGCTTGTTGAAGAGGGTGATGGCTTTGAAGATGATAAGGATGCATATGCAGAAGATAATATTTTCTTTGTACCAGAGGATGCCCGTTGGAGCAAGATTGCTTCTGCAGCACATACTCCAGAAATCGGCAATGTTATCGACGATGCAATGAGAGCCATTGAAAAGGAAAATACAACTCTTAAAAATGTGCTTCCAAAGAATTATGCAGGTCCAGATTTGGATAAGCGAGTATTAGGCGAGGTTGTTGATCTTTTTACCAATATGGATATGGGAGATACAGAAGAAAGCAAAGACCTTCTTGGCAGAACATACGAGTATTGTATTCAGCAGTTTGCAGCATATGAAGGGGTTAAAGGTGGCGAGTTCTATACTCCTGCAAGTATCGTTAAAACAATCGTTGCTATTTTGAAACCATTCAAAAATTGTCGTGTATATGACCCATGTTGTGGTTCAGGTGGTATGTTTGTTCAGAGTGCAAAGTTTATTCAGGCACACAGCGGCAAGCGTGGAGAAATCGCTGTTTATGGTCAAGAGTCTAACGCTGATACTTGGAAGATGGCAAAAATGAATATGGCTATTCGCGGTATCGATGCAGATTTTGGACCTTATCAGGCAGATACATTTTTTAATGATTTACATAAAACACTTAAAGCTGATTTTATTATGGCAAATCCGCCATTCAATCTTTCAAACTGGGGACAAGACAAGTTAAAAGATGATGTTAGGTGGAAATATGGAACGCCGCCAGCAGGAAATGCCAACTATGCGTGGATTCAGCATATGATACATCATCTTGCACCAAATGGAAAAATAGGTCTTGTGCTTGCCAATGGAGCTTTATCATCTCAGTCTAGTGGTGAGGGAGAAATCAGAAAGAACATTATTCAGGCGGACCTTGTAGAGGGGATTGTTGCACTACCTACACAGTTATTTTACAGCGTTACAATTCCGGTTACACTTTGGTTTATGTCTAAGAACAAAAAGCAGAAAGGTAAAACCTTATTTATAGATGCCCGGAAGATGGGTTATATGGTTGACCGCAAGCACAGAGACTTTACAGATGAAGATATTCAGAAGTTGTCAGATACATTTACAACATTTCAAGATGGTACGCTTGAAGATGTGAAAGGATTCTGTGCTGTAGCAGACCTTAAAGAAATCGAAAAGCAGGACTTTATTTTGACACCAGGTAGATATGTTGGTATTGAAGAAGCCCCGGATGACGGAGAACCATTTGAAGAAAAGATGACACGCCTTACATCAGAGCTTTCGGATATGTTTGCAAAGTCTCATGAGTTGGAAAAAGAAATTCGTAGGAAACTGGGGGCGATTGGGTATGAAGTTTAAGCTTTCTGATGTAATGGATTTAATTGGTGGTGGCACCCCAAAGACCAGTAAATCTGAGTATTGGAATGGAACGATTTCGTGGCTATCAGTTAAGGATTTTAACAATGGCTTTCGATATGTTTATGAGACAGAAAAAACGATAACAGAATTAGGTTTGGAAAATTCATCGACTAAACTTTTGCAAAAGGGTGATGTGGTTATTTCCGCAAGAGGAACAGTTGGTGAAATTGCTACAATTCCTTTTCCAATGGCTTTTAATCAATCCTGTTACGGGCTTAGAGCAAAAAGTGGAATAGTTACAAGTGATTATCTGTATTACCTAATAAAGCACAATGTTTCGGTGTTAAGAAAGAATACTCACGGTTCGGTGTTTGATACCATAACACGAAATACTTTTGACAATATTGAAGTTGAAATTCCAAGTATCGAAACACAAGAAAAGATAGCTTCAATATTGAGCGATTATGATAAAAAAATCGAACTGAACAATGCGATAAACAATAATTTAGCGGCTTAGAGGTCGATGTCGGAAACATCGAGTTCTCCGGACATAAGTTGCGGCAATAATGAATCACGAAGTTGCTCTAAACGACAGATTTCATCGTAATTGTTGCGAATAGCGGCATCCATTGGAGAAACTAACGCCTCAAATTCATCAAGCTTTTCACCTGATGGTATAAGGATAGGCATTTCGTTCAGGGAATTTCTGTTAATTGAGCCAAACACAGTACCCTCTCCATTAAAAACATCTAATTGTTTTTTGAGAGAAAACATTGTGTATAGCACAAATGATTGATGATTATTCTTGGAATGAATAGCCGCAAGTCCTCGACCGATACAACAATCGGTATGAGCCACATTAAGGTCGCCGACAGGTGCTCGAACACTCATTAAAGTGTCATTAGCACAAGCCATTCGCTTCGGTTCAGTTGTATAAAGGCGAACGGTTGGAAATCTAAAACTAAATTCAGCTCGACCTTGGAAGAAAATGGTGCCATTACCATCTTCGTTGTAGCTACTTCCACTTGGGGACTGTCCCATTGTAATATCGGCTATATCGCTCAATGTGCCTTCTGTCCAATCTGAACTTGCATTATCAATGAACATCTGTTGATATATTGCCTGAGCTTGCTGCTCTAAATTATTGTTTAGTATATAACATACCCATAACTCCCGTGGGTGGCGGGAGTTAATATCAGGGGACTTCCGCTCCATAGTCGTTCTCTAAAAACATTTAAAAGGAGAATTGGCTGTGAAACAGGATTTAATCAAAGATGTTATTCAGGGAATGTTACCTTACCTGAATAATGCACAAAATGAAAAACTGCAAGAGGTATTGCGATACACTCTTGCAAAGTATGAGGTAACGGAAAATCAAAACAAAGAGAAATACTCGGAGCAGAAATATGTAGAGTTATTTCTATCGGCAAAGAGAATAGAGGGCTGTTCCGAGAAATCTCTTAAATACTATAAGGCAACTATTGAAGCCATGCTTGATGAACTTCAAAAAGATGTTAAACACATAGTAACAGACGATATACGCGGATACTTGACAGAATATCAAGAAAAGAAGAAGTCAAGTAAGGTTACGATAGACAATATTCGTCGTATTCTGTCCAGCTTTTTCTCTTGGTTAGAGGATGAAGATTATATACTGAAAAGTCCGGTTAGGCGCATACACAGAGTAAAAACTGGTACTAATATCAAGGAAACATACTCTGATGAAGCTTTGGAGCTTATGAGGGATAACTGTACAGAGCTTCGAGACTTGGCGATTATTGATATGCTTGCCTCAACGGGTATGCGTGTTGGCGAAATGGTACTGCTCAACAGAGATGATATTGACTTTAATGAAAGAGAATGTGTTGTTTTTGGTAAAGGCAGTAAAGAGCGAGTGGTTTATTTTGATGCTCGCACAAAGATACATTTACAGAATTACTTGGAAAGCAGAAAGGACAATAATCCTGCACTGTTTGTTTCATTGAAATCACCGCACGAAAGATTGAAAATAGGTGGCGTTGAAGTCCGTCTGAGAGAATTTGGAAAGCAATTAGGACTTAACAAGGTACACCCGCATAAGTTTAGGCGTACACTTGCAACTATGGCAATAGATAAAGGAATGCCGATAGAGCAGTTGCAACAGCTCTTAGGGCATAGAAAAATAGATACGACTTTGCAATATGCAATGGTAAAACAGAGCAATGTAAAAATTGCTCATCGAAAATATATTGGATAGAGAGGAAAACGAATATGGCTGAATGGAACAATACACATCTTTCAGAAGTTTTAGTAGATAAAGGTTATATAAGAGGTCCATTTGGATCAGCACTCAAAAGATGTGATATGAAAGATAATGGTATACCAGTATATGAACAACAACATGCTATCTATAATAGTAGATATTTTAGATATTATATTGATGAGCAAAAGTTCAATGAGATGAAGCGATTTCAGGTAAATACTGATGACTTAATAATAAGTTGTTCAGGGACAGTAGGAAAAGTTTCTATTATCAGAAGTGATGATCCTAAGGGGATTATTAGCCAAGCACTTCTGATATTAAGAGTAGATCAAAAAAAGATATTGCCATTGTATTTGAAATATTTCTTTACATCAAGAGATGGATACAATGCTATTGTTTCACGTTCAAGTGGTTCTGTACAAGTAAATATTGCCAAAAGAAATGTTATCGAACAGATACCGCTTATGCTACCAAAGATAGAAATTCAAAGGAAAATAGTTGAGATACTAAATTCTATCGATAATAAAATTGAAGAAAATGAAGAAATAAACAATAATTTAGAGCAACAAGCGAAAGCACTCTATAAAGACTGGTTCTTTGATTTTAGCCCGTTTTCATCTGACGGAAATCTTCCTAATGGTTGGCATATTGGCACCGTTGGCGATATTATTCAGCTCCACGACTCTAAGCGTGTTCCTCTTTCGGGTGCTGAAAGAGACAAAATGGCAAAGGTATATCCTTATTATGGAGCTACATCACTTATGGATTATGTTGACAACTATCTGTTCGACGGCATTTATCTTTTACTTGGCGAAGATGGCACAGTCGTGGATAGTTTAGGCTTTCCAATCCTCCAATATGTCTATGGACAATTTTGGGTCAACAATCACACACACATAATAACAGGCAAGGAAGGCTTCTCTGTTGAAGAGCTGTATCTGTTTTTTAGCCTTACAAATATCAAATCAATTGTAACCGGAGCTGTTCAGCAAAAGGTTAGTCAACAAAATCTGAAGAAAGTACCTGCAATAATACCAAGCAAACAGGCTTTGAGTGCTTTTGATGAGATAATTCAACCGATTTTCGCTCAAATTCGCAATCTCAGAGATGAAAATGTCAACTTATCTCAGCTTCGTGATACTCTTTTACCAAAGCTAATGTCCGGCGAGCTTGATGTTTCGGACATCGACCTTTAAGCCGCTAAATTATTGTTTACCATACTTGAAGTGTTTTGGCTTGCAGTGCAAGGGTTAGTTGCACCAATTGCTATTTCATCGCTTGTAGTCTTATTTACTGTATCTGTTGTCAAGATAGTGATAAAAGCGAAGGGAGATGACGCCATGGGAAGTAAAGTAAAAGAATTTGTATGTGTAATTTTTGATATTTTATATACTATGAGTGCTAATATGGCAGGTGGTGCACTGCTAGCCAAAACACTTCAAAGGATAATTGTTTAGTTTGCAAAGGAGTAGATGAAGTGGCATATAAAGAAATTGATGAATCTAATATAACATTGATTGATTCGGTTAGTTCTTTTATTGAACAGATAAGAAGAGTAAAAGAGACTAAGGAAGCTCAAGACGGAACTTCTACTGAACTATATTTCAGAGGTCAGGAGACTGAATTTTGGGATATTGAGCCGAGCATATTTAGAGATGATATGTTAAGCATTGAACATAAACTGATGCAGATACCATTGCAGAAGTCACCAACAGAATTTAGGGACTTGAATTCGATGTTTGATATTATGACGAAGTACCAGCATTATGGGATGTGTACTCGTCTTTTGGATTTGACTACGAATCCGTTGGTTGCACTCTACTTCGCATGTAAAAAGCATGGCACAGTAAAATATGTTACGGAAGATGGAGAAGTGGAAAAAGAACCATATGGAGTGATTTATTATACGGACAAATACTATTCATCTCAATCCACAGATATTGAAATTCAAATCGTGTCGGCTTTAGCAAGTTATGATTTGGAAAAAGAAAATACTTTGTCTGATGTTCTTGAAAGACTATATCATGATCGAATTATAGACGAAAGAACAAAGGATAATTGGTTAGTAAATTACGGAGAGTTTATAAAAATAATACAAAATAACTACATGGTAATGCCAACTTATACAAATGAAAGATTGAGAAAGCAAAGTGGAGTATTTTTACTAACAAGCCTATTTTCTTTTAATAAAGAGAATGAGACCAAGAATTCCGTCATATCAAAAGCAAAGGGAAAACTAAAAGAAGAATTTAGCGATACATGTTTTTATATTTCAGGAGAAGATAAAGAAAATATTTTAAAGGAACTAGATCTGTATAACATAAATGAGGCTACTTTGTTTCCTGAATTAGAGCATCAATTAAGTTACATAAAATATGCAAATCGTAATCTGGTTAATCCTGTTACAGATTTTACAAAATATGAAGAAGAGTCTGCAAGCAATAAGCAGGATATAGGTGTAAAACAACCGGAACTTGAACAATACATTCTTGATAATTTCGATGATCAATTTAAAGATATTATTGGTGAAGAAGATGTTAGGGAAGTATTAAACATAATAAAAGAGCATTTTACTGTTGATTGGTATAAGCGTAATCCAATACTCAGTAAAATAAATATGTCTATTACAGGATATTATTTTACAAAATGTCAATCTAGGAATGTTGCGAAGCAAAAGGCAGAACAGATTGTGGCATTATTAAAACAAATGGTTGAAGATTTTATTACAGCAACGGATGAGAGAGGTGAATAAAGTGTCAGCTAATTATACGGAAGCTAATTATGAAAATTCAGTTATAGAGCTATTTAGAAATGATTTAGGCTATGAATATGTTTATGGTCCGGATATAGAAAGAGATTTTTACAATCCGCTATATGAGGATGTTTTGCTTAATTCTCTGTATCGTCTTAACAGAGATCTTCCTGATGATGCCATTCAGGATGCTTTATTTAAGCTTAAAAATTTTGAAAATGGAGAATTTGTGCAGAAAAATGCTGCATTTATGGATTATCTGCAAAATGGCATTCCAGTTAGATATTTTGTAGATGGTGAGGAGCGTTCCTCTATCGTTTATCTTGTTGACTACAAAAATCCTGACAATAATTCATTTATCATAGCGAATCAGTGGACTTTCATTGAAAATAGTAATAAGCGTCCGGATGTAATTCTCTTTTTAAATGGCTTACCGGTTGTATTAGTTGAGTTGAAATCTCCTTCTCGTGAAGAAACGGATGCTTCTGAAGCATACAGACAGCTTCGCAATTATATGCAGGAAATCCCATCTATGTTTATTTATAATGCCATCTGCGTTATGAGCGACCAGTTGACATCTAAGGCAGGTACAATCACTTCAGGTGAAGACCGCTTTATGGAATGGAAAACGAAAGATGGAGATTATGAGAATACACAGTTTGCACAGTTTGATACTTTCTTTGAGGGGATGTTCAAGAAAGAGCGACTTCTTGATATTATAAAGAACTTCATTTGTTTTTCAAATGAGGGCATTAATGCATTCAAAATTCTTGCAGGATATCACCAGTATTTTGCAGTCAGAAAAGCAATTGAATCAACAAAACATGCTACTGTTACGGATGGTAAGGGTGGTGTGTTTTGGCATACACAAGGAAGTGGTAAGTCACTTTCTATGGTATTTTATGCACATTTGTTGCAAGAAGCATTGGATAGTCCAACGATAGTTGTTATCACCGATAGAAATGATCTTGATGATCAGCTTTATGGGCAATTTGCAAAGTGTAAAGAATTCTTAAGACAAGAGCCGATACATGCTGAAAGTAGAGAAAACTTAAAGTCTTTGCTTGCCGGCAGACAGGCAAATGGTATTATTTTTACTACAATGCAGAAGTTTGAAGAATCTCACGAAGCTTTGTCGGAGCGAAACAACATTATAGTTATGGCGGATGAAGCACACAGAGGACAATATGGACTGACAGAAACTGTTGATGCCAAAACCGGTAAGATAAAAATTGGAACGGCACGAATTATCAGAAATACTCTGCCTAATGCTACATATATTGGATTTACTGGTACTCCTATTTCATCAAAAGACCGTAGCACTCGTGAAGTATTTGGTGATTATATTGATATTTATGATATGACACAGGCGGTTGAGGATGGAGCAACAAGACCTGTTTATTACGAGAGCCGAGTTATCAAGCTTAACCTTGATAAAGATACTCTTAGGTTGATTGATAGTGAATATGATGTTATGGCTGAAAATGCTGATGGAGAAGTAGTTGAGAAAAGCAAGCGTGAACTTGGTAAGATGGAAGCTGTTCTTGGCAATGATAATACTATCAATTCCCTTGTCTGTGATATTCTTGACCATTATGAGAATAACAGAGAGAATCTTTTAACAGGAAAGGCAATGATAGTTGCTTATTCTCGTCCTATTGCAATGAAGATATACAAGCGTATCTTAGAACTTCGTCCTGCATGGACTGAGAAAGTTGGAGTTGTTATGACTTCTGGTAATAATGATCCGGAAGAATGGAGAAAGATTATTGGCAATAAACATCATAAGGATGAACTTGCTAAGAAATTCAAAGATAATAACAGCCCTATGAAGATAGCAATTGTTGTTGATATGTGGCTGACAGGCTTTGATGTTCCTTCACTTGTAACTATGTATGTTTATAAGCCAATGTCTGGACATAATCTCATGCAGGCTATCGCTCGTGTAAATCGTGTGTTTCGTGATAAGGAAGGTGGACTTGTTGTAGATTATGTTGGAATTGCATCTGCATTGAAACAGGCAATGAATGATTATACTTCTCGTGATAAAAAGAACTATGGCGATACTGATGTTGCAAAGGTAGCATATCCAAAGTTCTTGGAAAAGCTGTCAGTTTGTCGGGATATGTTCCACGGATATGATTACTCGAAGTTTACAGGTGGAACAGACCTTGAAAGAGCAAAAACTATCAGTGGTGCTGTTAACTTTATTATGGACAGAGAAAAAGTAGACGATAAGGACTCGTTTGTAAAAGAAGCACTTATGCTACATCAGGCATTGTCGCTCTGTTCTTCGTTGGTTGATGAAGAAAGTCGATTTGAAGCAGCATTCTTTGAATCAGTGCGTGTTCTCGTTCTTAGGCTAACAAATACGGGAGTTGGCAAGAAGATTTCTCTTCCAGAAATGAATGCAAGGATAAATGAGCTTTTAAAGCAGAGTATCAAAAGTGATGGAGTTATCAATCTTTTCTCAGATATCAAAGAGGAATTTTCACTGTTTGATCCGAAGTTTCTTGAAGAAGTTGCCAATATGAAAGAAAAGAATCTTGCGGTTGAACTTCTTAAGAAGTTGATTGCAGAACAGGTTTCAGTATATCGCAGAACTAATGTAGTTAAATCTGAGAAGTTTAGTGAAATTATGCAGCGTTCGCTTAATGCATATCTTAATGGTATGTTGACAAATGAAGAAGTTATTGAGGAAATGCTGAATCTTGCAAAACAGATTGCGGCAGCCAAGAAGGAAGGCGACCAGCTTGGGCTTACTGCTGATGAGCTTGCCTTCTATGATGCATTAACTAAGCCACAGGCAATAAAGGATTTCTATGAAAATGAAGAACTGATAGCAATTACAAAAGAACTTGCAGACACTCTCCGAAGAAATAAAACAATTGACTGGCAGAAACGAGAATCAGCAAGAGCAAAAATGCGTATGCTTATAAAGAAACTGCTGAAAAAGCATAAGTACCCGCCTGAAGGTATGGAGGATGCGGTTCAGACTGTTATGACACAGTGCGAACTTTGGACAGATAATAATGATATGGGAGAGGAAAAGGTTGTTAACTTTCGAGACAAATCAATATCATATGCAGAAGCAAATTATGTGCCCATGAAGGTTGCTGAAAGCACAGCAACATATGGAGCGAAGAAATAAAAGGAAGTGGATGAGATAGGGCTAATATAAGACATTTGACTAATGAAGGAGGGCAAGAAGGTATTTGTTATGAGATTTTTTGTAAAAGATAGTTTTTTTTATGATAATTCTGAAGATAATGTTTATCTTGAAAATAGTAAGTGGGATGATTGGTTTGAATTTGAAACTGTTTATAAAGTGTATTATTTAAATGAATTGATAGGTAGTATTAAAATTGGTAGAGAAGGACAGACAGAACGCAGAGCAGCATTACCTGATAGCTTTACATCTTTGCCAGAAGGTTATTTTTCGTTGGGAACGAGTACATATTATTACTCCAACTTAAAAGATTGTAATAAGAGGATAGAAATATTAAATGGATTAAAAGATGTTGCATATGATTTGAAATTGTTTAATAAAATTGTTGAACAAAGAGTGACCCAAATATCTTTATTAAGAGATATATCTGTAAGTACAGTAAAAGGCCAATTTCACAGAATTGCAGATGGAGGGGCAGTATTAACAGATTATGATTTTAAATATATTCTACCAGATAAAGATTTAATTACAGGTGACAATCAACATCTCGATTTTAGAGTAGATGCTGAAAATAATATGCCATCTAGTAATATTCATGTACTTATTGGAAACAATGGAATAGGTAAGACAACAATAATAAAGGGGATGTTAAAAGCCCTTCTTTTTAATAATCAGAAAGAACAATATGGGGTAGTTGAAACAGGATGGGGTGAAACATTTGCTAACATTGTAAATATCTCGTTTAGTGCGTTTGATGATCCGATATGTGAAGATGATGTTCCCAATAGTGAAATACCATATAAATATATTGGATTGATTTACGCACAATATGATGACGAGGGAAAAAGAAATAGATATGCTAAATATAATCAATTGCATGGTTTATTTTTTGATAATTATTATCCAATAATTAAAAGTAGTATAAAAAAGGAACTGTGGAATCGCTCAATAGACATTCTTCAATCGGACAGTACATTTAAAGAATTAAATATAAAAGAGTGGAGTGAGAAAAATGACAATAAGTACAAAGAAATATGCGATAAGTTACCAATGAAAAAGGATGAGAATAAAATTCAATATAAAAATCGTCTGGAATCAGAATATTTTAGGACAATGGTAAGTGAAAGATTTGCAGTTCTTAGTTCAGGACATAAAAATATTTTATTGACACTTGTTAGCTTGGTTAATTTTGTGGAGGAAAAAACGATAGTTATATTGGATGAACCTGAAGAACACTTGCATCCTCCTCTTGTGGCAGCATTTATTCGTGCACTTTCTGAATTATTGACATATAGAAATGGAGTTGCGATTATAGCAACACACTCGCCGGTTATTGTTCAAGAAGTGCCTCGAAAATGTGTTTGGAAAATTAGAAGGAATGGGAAATATCGTATTTTTGATCGTCCTGAAATAGAAACTTATGGTGAAAATTTAGGAGAGATAACTACGGAAATTTTTGGATATGATGTTCAAAAATCAGGATTTCATTCTATGTTGAGAGATGCCTCTGAAAAAAAGAATTCTTATGATGAGGCTTTATCATTGTTTAATGGAGAACTAGGGAATGAAGCAAAATCAATACTTAGAGCGTACATGTTTGATAAGGAAAATGTATAATGAAAAAAATAAGAAAACCAGACAATGATATAGAACCAATTTTGAACAATTGTATTATGAGAATGAAAAATCCGAGAAAGGGACATATAGAGTTAGTCAAAGAAAAGATTATTGAAAAAACGATTGAATATGATGATTTAGCCACAATAGGTAAATTATATACAATTCCTGAACATGATAATGTTGAGTCAATTGCAACAAAAGATGATATGGTAGCTTTATATAAACAAAAGTTTGTTCCTAAAGAGGAACCAAATAGAAAATATTATGACAAAATATTACTTTCAGCTCCAAATGGTAAATGTCCATATTGTCAACAAAATATTGCTGACAATTTAGATCATTTTTTACCTAAGACAAAATATGTTACATATTCGATTTCACCTTATAATTTGGTGCCATCTTGTTCGGAATGCAATGCGGGAAAATCAGCATCAACATTTTCTAGTTATTCAGAACAGCCATTTCATCCATATTATGATGATTTTGATGATTGTATTTGGTTGAAAGCCAGATTAATTGAAAATGAAGAAGTATCATTTTATTTTTATGCGGATCCTCCAGAGATACTGGGAAAAGTTAAGTGTGAACGTATAAGGAGGAGCTTTTCGAAAGAAGGATTTGGACTTAATGATATTTACAAAGTTCATGCTGCTGAAGTATATCAATCATGTTTCCATAGAATAAAAATATTATTTAAAAGAGGGGGAAAACAATTAGCTGTGGATAGGTTGTTAGAATATATTGAAGATGAGCAGTCCATTAGTATTAATTCATGGAAAGCAGCAATGTATCAAGCAATGATAGATAGTGATTGGTATTGGACAGTATATTTACCAGGAATTATATAGTTTAAGAATTATAGAGCATTGAAATTGAATTATTAAGATATTTACAGAGGAAACTATGGATAATTGGAAAAACATTTTAGATGAGAATATTTTGAAATTTAATGTAAATTTTGCTGCTATATTTGTTTTAAATTATGAATGCTTAAAAGATTATGTAATAAATCAGATTAGAGATTTTTATTCTGATGAAAAGTGGGATGGAGATAACTATATATTTGAAGAAACTGTAGAATATAAAAAAGAAGTAAGAGCGTTAGATAAAAACATTGAGGATTCTTCATTAAAGTGGTTTATTCAATCTGAAGCAATAACAGCAGATGATTTTGAAAAATATCAAATAATACGAAAAAGAAGAAACGACATTACACATGAATTACTAAAAAATCTAAATGATGGATTTACAGAGAAGGATGCTAAATTATTTGCTGATATGCTGGAAATCTATAATAAGATTGATAAATGGTGGATTAATGAAGTAGAGATTCCAATTGCGGGAGATGAAATACCTGATGACTATGATCGGAATTCGGTATGTGGTGGACAAGCAATGATATTGTCAATTATTAATTCTATAGTTTTAGGAAATCAAGGTGCAGAGTATAAAGATATATTTGATAAACTGAATAAAAAATTAGTTATGGAACACCGAAAGATGACAGTTAAGTGATACCCAAGATGATCCTGAAATGATACTCAAGGTGATTCCTAAGATAATATATGAAGATAGAATTAGCTCAAGATTTAAGCTAATAAAAGGAAAATTTAAGGAAGGTGAATGCAATGACGATTGAAGAAATTTTATCAAAGGAAGAAAATCAGACATTTGATAGAAAAAGTATAAATATTTCTTCTAAGGATTTAGCAATACCGATTGTTGCATTTGCTAATGCGGATGGTGGAGATATTGCAATAGGTATAACCGATAAGACAAAAATAATTGAAGGCATTGATTTTGAAACCAAGAAGTTAAATGAACTTCTAAGAGTACCATTTGATTTCTGTAATCCAACTATTAAAGTTGGAATAGAAAAAGTTCTATGTGTTGATGAAAAGGAAAGAGAGAATCATGTACTTGTAATGCATATTGATGCAAGTCCACAAGTGCATGCAAATCAGGCAGATGATGTATTCTTAAGAGTTGATGATAAATCTAAATTACAGACTTTTGAAGAACGCCTTCAGCTTAATTATGACAAGGGAGAACGATAATTTGAAGATAAGGCTGTGCCTGATGCTACGATAGATGATATAGATATGGACTTTGTAAAAGAATATACAGATGAGATTGATTATGGGAAAAGTCCATTGGAATATCTCAAAGAAAACAGAGGCTTCATAAAAGAAAAAGATGGCGAGATTCAAATCAGTACCGCTGCAATTTTGCTATTTGGAAAGAATCCTCAAAATTTCTTTCCCCGTGCTAGGATCCGTTTTATACGTTATGAGGGAACAGAAGAAAAATTTGGAACAGAAATGAATGTTATAAAGGATGTTATCTTTGAAGGTACACTGCTTAATATGATAAATGAAGCAATTGCATATTTGGATACGCAGGTAAAAGAAAAAACGTATCTTGGACCGGACGGAACATTTGTTACAGATGCGGATATCCTAAGTTTGTCAGACAGGAATTGATCGTAAATGCAGTTACTCATCGCACTTACAGTATTACCGGTACGAATATTCAGATAAAAATGTTTGATGATCATATAGTAGTTGAAAGTCCAAGAAAACTTCCGGGATTCCGTGACATATACGAATAGACAATATACGTTTCACACATTTTTTCAGAAACCCTAAGATTGCAGAGTTTTTAAAGAATTATAAATTTGTAAAAGAATTTGGAGAAGGTGTCAATCGTATGTGTAATGAGTTGGAGCAGGTGGGATTAAAAGATCCTGTTTATCATACAAATGCTTTTATGTTGCAGGCGGTTATTTATAATTCAAAAGTTGGAAAAACTATTGTTGAAAAAACCGCTGATTCATTAAAAAAATTAGCTGTTGCAGTCAATAAGTCGTTGATTGATTACCAAAAGCCGGCGATTGGAGAAGAAAAGTCGGCGATTGAGCAACAAAAATATAATGAACCTTCCAAGGCAAATATTCTTAAGGTGTATGATGAAATAGAGAAAAATCAGATTTTTGAAA
>OGHY01000711.1_pt1 | contig 17254 bp, 9 predicted proteins | sample 1571541 | NCBI WGS metagenome assembly OGHY01 (sample SAMEA2581943, study PRJEB24529) | metagenome | biome: Human gut stool | place: China | collected 2011
CCATTGGTTATACAAGATGTTGCCACTTCTTGTGGTTGTACTACCGTAGCTTATTCAAAGGAACCGGCATTACCGGGTAAGGAAATAGCTTTGGAAGTGGTTTATAAAGCCGAACATCCGGAGCACTTCGACAAGACGATAACGGTATATTGCAATACAGAAAATTCTCCGTTGGTTTTGAAGATTAGTGGGGATGCAAAATAACTGATTGATGGGATGAAGGAGCGGCTGCAATTGAAAAAATGGTTGAATGGAATAACAAACGTATTATTCTGTCTGTGCCTGCTTGTTGTGATACTGATAGTATTGCAGGTGTTTGTGGTGACCTCCTTCAAGATACCGTCGGACTCGATGGAACCGTCGTTGCTGGCGGGTGATTGTATTCTGGTGGATAAATGTTCGGGTGGAGCACGCCTATTCAATGTGCTTGATGCCGTGGAGAAAAAGGAGGTGAAGATACAACGTATGTCCGGATGGAGAAATTATCAGCGGAATGATGTGTTGGTGTTCAATTTTCCTTATCCGGGCAGGTGGGACAGCATTGCGCTGGACGTGATGTTGTATTACGTGAAGCGCTGTATCGCCATGCCGGGGGATACGTTGGAGATAAGGAATACGCATTATCGTGTGTCCGGATTTGATGGTATCGCAGGAAATGTGCAGGCGCAGGAGGAATTGGATGAATTGATATCTTCGGGAATGACGGAGGAGCGGGGCCTTGTTCTTAAGAGCTTTCCCGATGGTGGCTGTAATGGGTGGACTATCAGCGAGTTTGGGCCTCTTTATATACCGGCCAAAGGCAGCGTGGTAGGAATGAATCCGGAAACACGGTTGCTGTATCGGAACGTGATAGAGTGGGAACAGAAAAAGAAACTGACATTGCATGGAGATTCGGTTCTGCTGGGGGACAGTGTGATACACAATTACCGCTTCTGTGAGAACTATTATTTCGTTTCGGGTGACAAGATGGTGAATTCAAAAGATTCCCGCTACTGGGGATTACTGCCGGAACCATTTATAGTGGGAAGGGCATGGCTGGTATGGAAGTCCGTCAGCCCGAATACTGGAAAAATGAGATGGAAACGTATCTTTAAAAGAATAGACTAAGATGAAAGTTCTGTTTAAATTGCTCTGGATATTATTGATTGCCGGGATATTGGAGGCTTGCAATGCTTCCGGCAGATTGGAGTACGCACTGGAGTGTGCTGCAACCAACAAAGGCGAACTGGAAAAGGTACTGGAATATTATAAAGATGAGCCTGAAAAATATAAAGCCGCTTGTTTCTTGATAGAAAATATGCCTTATCACTATGCCCTTGAAGGTGAAGAACTGGATTCTTTGAAAACAGTGCTGGCTTCGGCAGATGCTTATGGGGTGATGCTGAAGGATACTGCCGTACCGGATTGGGATTATTATACCCCTTCCGGATTGCAGAGAAAACCGGATGTACTGAATATAAGGGCTGAATTCTTGATAAATAACATTGATTTGGCTTTTGATGGTTGGAAAAAGCGTCCGTGGAATGCTTCCCTTTCTTTTGCAGATTTCTGTGAATGGCTGCTTCCCTATCGTATCGGAAATGAGACTCCGGACAACTGGCGGCAGATATACCATGACCGTTATTCCTTTTTGCTGGACGAGGTTTATACGGGTATCGATGTAGTGGAGGCGATTAGCGTAGTTTGGGAGTATTTGCAGAAGGAAGACCCTTACCGGTTTACATGGGTCTTTAACTATCCGCATTTGGGAGGAGAGTACCTGCTGCATAATCGTATCGGCAAGTGTCAGGATGCTTGTGATTTTATGATTTATGTGATGCGGGCCATCGGCGTCCCGGTAGCCTATGATTTCTATACTTTCAATGCGGAAACACGGAAAGGGCATGTGTGGAATGTGGTGAGGGATGTAACGGGTGTCTGCCTTCCTTTTACTTTCCCTTCCCGGAAGCCGGAACGGGGAAGTTTCTATATTGACAGTCGGCGCCCGAGCGTGGTTTACCGCCGGTGTTTTGGCAGACAATGGGACATGGATGGCGATTTTATGCGGAACCGGTCCGTACCGGCTGCTTTTAAGGATGTGTTTGCAAGAAAAGTGTCGGATAATTATTTTGATTCGAATCTGGAACTGCCGGTAGAAGGGATGGACGGGAATTATGTTTATGTGGGGTTGTTCAGTGCTTATGGGTGGCGGGGAATAGATTTTACTAAGGTAGAAAGTGGAAAAGCGCTTTTCAGGAATTTGGCTTCGAGGCAGGTTTATATATTGTTGGCATTCGCAAACGGGCAGTATCGCCCTATTGGAAATCCTTTTTATTTTGATGGCAAGGATATACATCCTTATGTTGCAGATACCTCCAAGTGCTATTCTGCTGAATTGTATCGGAAATACCCTCTTTCGGAACGTATCAGGAATTATATGGGAGGGATAAAAGACGGGCATTTTGAGGCGGCTTGTGATAAGGATTTTAAAAATGCGGAGTTGTTGTGTACTGTGAAAGATACGCCCGGTATCAATTATAATCACGTTATTCTTGAGAAACCGGTAAGGGGTCGCTATGCCCGTTTTTGTTCTTCGGCAGAGGGATATGCGGAAGTTGCCGAAATGCATTTTTATAAAGGAGAGGAAGAAATTGTCCCTATAGACAGTTGGGGAGATGCTCCGGCTACAGTGGGTACTTTTGCCCATCAGGTCTATGATAATGAGCCGTTGTCGTATTTCATTTCATCAAAACCCGGTGCAAGTGTAACGGTGGATTTTGGAAAGGTTGTTACTATAGACAATTTTATGTATATGCCCCGTAACGATGATAACTTTGTCAGGATAGGGGATTGTTATGAACTCTTCTATTGGGGAGAGGGCTGTTGGAACTCATTGGGGAAGAAAATGGCAGAAAAACCTTTTCTGCCATATGACGGGATACCATCGGGAGCTTTGCTCTATTTGCATGACAGTACCCGTGGAGAAGAAGAACTGATATTTCATATGGAAGATGGTAAGCAGGTATTTGTATCGGATTGTAAGGATTGATTGGATTGTCTTTCAGATTGGAATAGAAAAAAATGGAATAGTGATATGAAACATTGGTGTGTATGGGTATGGTTTACAGCAGGTCTGTTTATGGCTTGTTCTTCGGAAAATCAGTGGTTGGACACAGCTTTGAATCTTGCCGGTGATAACCGTGCGGAGTTGCAAAAGGTACTGGACCGTTACAAGGAAGAGGACGGTGACAAATATCGTGCTGCTTGTTTTCTGATAGAGAATATGCCTTTTCATGGTGCTTACGAGGGAAAGGCCTTGGAGAATTACAGGAAGTATTTCAGTGAATACGTTTCATTTCCTTATTCCAGGCATGTGCAAGAGTTGATTGATTCCTTGAAAAGAGCAGATGGAGAATTTTCTATAAATCAATTGACTTATAAGAGGGACATTATGACGGTGGATTCCGCTTTTTTGGTCAATCATATAGAATGGGCATTCAAAGTCTGGCGGGAGCAACCTTGGGGAAAGCATGTTGATTTTGATACTTTCTGCGAATATATATTGCCTTATAGAATAGGGGATGAGCCGCTTTCTCTCTGGCGCAAAGAAATTTATGAGTGCTATAGCCCGATTTTGGATGAATTCAGGAAGACAGATGAGGCTGATAATCCTAAGGTTGCCGCCCAGTTGTTGATGGATACGTTGCGGAAAGCGAACTACCGGAATACGGCTCTTTTTCCGGTGGGGCCTCATTTGGGACCGGATGTACTGAAATGGCATACGGGCAGTTGCCGAGAGTTTACGGATGCCATGATATATGTGTTGCGGGCATTGGGCATTCCGTGCGGAGTAGATAGGGTGATGGTATTGGGAGACAACAATGCCTCTCATTTCTGGAATTTTGTTTTGGATAAGGAAGGAAAGACATACATTGCAAATCTTCCTTATGAAGAAGTATGGAGCAAAGCGGAAGAATATAGCATTTCGAGGGGAAAAATGTACCGGGCAACCTATAGTATTGATAAGGAGGCGGTACGGAAACTGGGGAAATATTCCGATGTTTACCCGGCATTCCGATGTCCGTTCTTCCGCGATGTCACTGCACTTTATACCGGTAGCAGGAATTGGACTGTAGCTCTTCCGGATTCTTTGCTTTCCGGACAGTTTCGTGAGGGGGATATGGTGTATTTGTGCCTTGCCAACAGACTACAATGGCAACCTATAGGATATACTTTCTTTAAGAAGCGGGAGGCTCGTTTTGAGGATGTGGGAGGCGGGGCGGTCTTTACGCTGGCTGCCTGGAACGGAAAGGAATACGCTGCAGTATCTTCTCCTTTTCTTCTGGAGCGTGAAACCGGAAAGATACGGTTCATTGTTCCGGAAGCTGAAAAGCAGGAATTGGTCTTGTATAGGAAGTGCCATCTTACTTTGAGTGTTCTTTTCAATGACCGGATGATTGGGGGAGTAGTGGAAGGAAGCGACCGGGCAGACTTTGGGTGGAAGGATACTCTACTTTTGATAAAGGAGGCTCCGTATCGGCTATATACTGTGGCCCGGTTGAAGTCTGATAAACCGTATCGGTATATGCGCTATAAGGGTGCTGACGGATGTTTCTGTAATATCTCGGAACTGGCTTTTTATGAGAATACGGAAGATACCATACCTCTATATGGGGAAATCATAGGTACTCCGGGAAGTTTTGAAGACAATACACATGAATATTTGAACGCATTTGACGGTAATCCGGATACTTCATTTGATTATATACATCCGGATGGAGGATGGACCGGGATGGACTTTGGAAGTCCCCATCGTGTGGAGAAGGTGGTGTATACTCCTCGTAATGAGGTGAATTTTATTTATAAAGGTAATTTGTATGAATTGTTTTATTGGGGTGGAGGAAAATGGAATTCTGTCGGGCGGCAAATGGCTGTGTCAGATTCTATTGTCTATTCAGGGTTTCAAGGTGCTTTATTTTATCTGAAGAATCACACAGCCGGTAAAGATGAACGGATTTTTGAATATAAAGACGGGAAACAAATCTTTTGGTGAATTATAGAATACTATTGAATATTTGATAGATAGAATGAATAATGTACGTAATCTATTGGCTGGAAGTTTGGTCTACATTGCTTGTATAGTTTTATTGTCTTTGGCATGTAACGTTTCTTCCGGACTTCCTGTAGCTGATGTTATAGGGCAATGGCTCTATTTCGATAAAAGTGCATTGGTAGTTGCAGGATGTCTGTTGATGGCTGGATTGATGATGGAAAAAAGGTATTTTCTTTTTATACCGGTTTCGTGGGTATTGGTAATGCTGGGGGGCATTGAGGCTGTTTGGGGATTGAGGCAGCTTTATGGTTATGCTGTGTCCAACCATTCCTTGTATGTATTGACAGGTTCTTTCTTCAATCCGGGGCCTTATTCCGGCTATTTGGCCATGATACTTCCGGTCTGTCTGTATCAATGGCTGACCAAGAGGGGGGAGATTCTCTGCTCTGACCGGAATGATGGAAGAAGATGGAAAAAGGTGATGGATAAAGTTGGAGCTATGGTTGCCGGTGGCGTGATGCTGCTTATCTTTTGTGTGCTTCCGGCAGGAATGAGCCGTTCGGCATGGTTGGCGGCAGGAGTTTCCTGTCTGTGTGTATATGCTTGGCATATGGATTGGACGGATAAGTTCAGATTATTATGGCAGCAGCAAAGGCAGCGTGTGGTGATGGTAGTGGTCGGTGGATTCTGTGTCTTGCTATTGGCGGGCTATTTACTGTTTGTCTTGAAACCCGATTCTGCACGTGGCCGTCTTTTCATGTGGAAGATAACTTGTCGTGCCATTGCAGAAAAGCCGTTGACCGGATATGGGATTCATAATTTCGCAGCAGCCTATGGAAATGCACAGGAAACTTATTTTGCAGCAGGTGATTATGAACCGTGGGAGGAACGTGTGGCGGGAAGTCCGGAATATGCATTCAATGAATATCTGCAGGCTGCGGTCGAACTGGGCATTCCTTTGGCGGTATGTCTATTGGTTGTGGTCGTGCTGTGTTTGTATAGGGGAGTCCGTAAAGGACGTTATGGTATCTGTGGGGCTATTCTTTCTTTGATGATATTCTCTTTTTCCTCCTATCCGCTACAACTTCCGGTATTTATCGTTACATTTGGAGGATTGCTTGTGGCGTGCTTGTCCGGTGCCGACCGTTGGCAATGGTTGGGGCTGGCTGTATCAGTAGGCATCATTGGCGGTTTTCGCCTGAAGAATGACTTGCAAGTGGAGCAGGCCTGTCGGGAGTGGATGAATGCGCGGGTGCTGTATAATGCAGGTGCGTATCAATCGGCAGAGAAAGAGTACGGGCGCCTTTATCCTCTGTTGAGAGACCGGGCATCTTTCTTGTTCGAATATGGTCATGGATTGCACAAGCAGCAGCAGTTCAGTAAATCCAACCGTATTTTGAAAGAAGCTTTACTGCGTAGTTGTGACCCCATGATACTGAATGTGATAGGCAAGAACTATCAGCAGATGGGTGATTGCTTGTCAGCGGAAGACTGGTTTATCCGTTCCACCCATCGTTTGCCGGGACGTATTTATCCCTATTATCTGCTTGCGAAGCTTTATGCGGAACCAAGCTTCAGGCAACCGGACAAGTTTGAAAAAATGAAGTGGATGGTATTGACGAAAGAGCCGAAAGTGCATTCTACGGCAATACGACAGATGAGGGAGGAAATAAAAAAGATTCAGCTTATTTTTGTCCATATTAAAAAAGATGAATAAAAAACGTAAGGCGTTAATAATGAGTGAACTAATTACTAAAGTGCTATGAAAAAAGTGTCCACATGCAAATATCGGTTCGTTTTTTTGAAACGATTAATTTTGTCAATTTATAATTGAGTATGAATATGAAGACACAGAACTATCGATACCTGCTATGCATGGCCGTTGCCCTGCTTGCCGCCTGCTCCGATGCCGGAAAGGGAAAAGAGTCCGAGGAAGGGGTGGCAACCGTCCTGCCAAGTGAAAGCAATGAAGTGACCGTGAAAGTCCTGAAGCGGGCGACCTTTGAGCATGAACTGGTGAGCAACGGAAAAGTAACCGCCGGTGCCATGGCGGATTTGCGTTTTGAGACCACCGGTGTAGTGGCACACATCTACGTGAAGAACGGTGACCCGGTGCGCAAAGGGCAGAAACTTGCCGAACTGGATAAGTTCCGTCTGAAGAACAAGACCGCGCAAGCCAAGGATGCTCTGGACAAAGCGGAACTTGAGCTGCAGGACGTATTGATAGGGCAAGGCTATCCGGTGGGTGATACTTCCAAAATTCCTGCCGACATCATGAAGCTGGCACGAGTAAAGAGCGGTTACGACCAAAGTCTCTCCCAGTACGAACTCGCCGCCTATGAAGAAGAGCATGCTACGCTGGTTGCCCCCTTCGACGGCGTGGTGGCGAACCTCTTTTCCAAGCCCTTTAACGAGGCAAGCACTTCGGAATCTTTCTGCTCCATCATTGGCACTCAGAGCATGGAAGTGGACTTTACGGTACTGGAAAGTGAACTCCCCCTGATAAAGAGTGGCGACAAGGTGATTGTCACCCCTTACTCGGATGCCGCTTCCAAACAAGAGGGCCGCATCACCCAAATCAATCCTCTGGTAGATGATAAGGGAATGGTGAAAGTAAAGGCATCCGTCAATGGCAGGGGACGTCTGTTTAGCGGCATGAATGTGAGGGTAAATGTACACCGTTCTCTGGACAGTCAGCTCGTGATACCCAAAAGTGCCGTCGTACTGCGTTCGGGTAAGCAAGTCGTCTTTACCCTGAAAGACGGAAAGGCGCAGTGGAACTATGTGCAGACCGGACTGGAGAATGCGGAAAGCTACAGCATGGCCGACGATGCCCTGAAAGAAGGCGATACGGTCATCGTGACGGGAAATGTGAATTTGGCACATGAGGCGCCGGTGAAGGTGGTTGATAGATAATGAGTGATAAGTGGTAATTCAAAATTCATAGTTCAATTGATAAAGTTTTTGATACAGCGGCCTATTGCCGTACTGATGGCATTTACAGCATGCTTCATTGTCGGGCTGGTGACTTACTTCACCCTGCCGGTATCCCTGCTGCCCGATATTGCCATCCCGGAAATTACCGTGCAGGTGTCGGCGCAGAATACCTCGGCGCGTGAATTGGAGAATACGGTGGTGAAACCGCTTCGCCAGCAGCTTATCCAGGTGGCGAAACTGAAGGACATGGACAGCGAGACGCGCGATGGTGCAGGCATCATCCGCCTGGGCTTCGACTTCGGTACGAATACCGACCTTGCCTTCATAGAAGTGAACGAGAAGATTGACGCCGCCATGAACTATCTGCCCAAGGATGCCGAACGCCCGAAGGTGATAAAGGCAAGTGCGACGGACATTCCTGTCTTCTACCTCAATCTGACCCTAAAAAGCGACAGTGCATACGGCAAGGTGGACGAACGCGCGTTTCTTGATTTGTGCGAGTTTGCCGAAAATGTCATAAAGCGTCGCATCGAGCAGTTGGCGGAAGTGGCAATGGTGGATGTCACGGGTTTGGTCGAACGCCAGTTACAGATTGTGCCCGACCCGGATAAGCTTGCTGTGTTGGGGCTCTCCATTGAAGACATAGAAAACGTGCTGGCGCAAAACAACGTGGAGCCGGGCAGCATGACTGTGCGCGACGGCTACTACGAATACAACATTAAGTTCTCCACCCTGCTGCGGACAGAGGAGGACGTGAAGGGCATCCTGCTGCGAAAGGAAGGACGTATCATCCGCTTGGGAGACTTCTGCCGGGTAGAGATTGTTCCTGCCAAGGAGAAAGGTGTCTCCATGAGCAATGGCAAGCGTGCCGTTACCCTTGCCGTCATCAAGCAGGCGGACGAGAATATGGAAGACATGAAGCTTGCCATCAACAGCACGATGGACTACTTCAAGAAAGTATATCCCGACATTGATTTTAGCATCAGCCGTAACCAGACGGAGTTGCTGGACTATACCATCTCCAATCTTCAGCAAAATTTGTCGTTGGGTTTCCTGTTCATCTGCATTGTGGCGGTACTCTTCTTGGGGGATGTCAAGTCGCCGTTCATCATCGGCCTGAGCATGGTGGTGTCCATTGTAATCTGTTTCTTGTTCTTCTATCTGTTCAGGATGTCGCTCAATATAATTTCTCTGTCCGGATTGATTCTGGCGTTGGGTATGATGATTGACAGCAGCATCATTGTCACGGAAAATATTTCGCAGTACCGCGAACGGGGTTATTCGTTGAGGCGGGCTTGCGTGGCGGGTACGGGTGAGGTGGTGACGCCGATGCTGAGCTCATCCCTGACCACGGTTGCCGTGTTTGTGCCGCTGATATTTATGAGCGGCATTGCGGGAGCGCTTTTCTATGACCAGGCATTCTCTGTTACGGTGGGGCTGCTGGTTTCCTACTTCACGGGTATCATGCTGCTGCCGGTCCTCTATATGCTGGTCTACCGGACGGGGTTGCGCGGCAGGTCGTGGTTCTCCCGCATCCGCATCAACAATCCGTTGAAGGAACATACGCTGGACCGTTTTTATGATGCGGGCATCGACTGGGTATTTTCCCATAAGACGGTAAGTATCATATTCTGTGTGGTTTCTATTCCTCTTTGTGTCTTTCTGTTTTATTCCATAGCCAAGGAGCGTATGCCGCAGATAGACCAGAATGAACTGATAGTCCACGTGGAATGGAACGAAAACATACATGTGGACGAGAACCGGCATCGTGTGAATGTGCTGTTCGGACAGTTGTTGGACAAGACTGTGGAACAGACGGCTGCCATAGGCCAGCAGGACTATCTGCTGAACCGTGAGCAGGCTCTTTCTTCTTCGGAGGCGGAATTGTATTTCAAGACTTCCTCGCCTGACGGGATTGCTCCCTTGCAGAAACAGGCGGGTGAGTGGCTGACACGGGAATATCCGTTGGCGACAGTCTCCTTTTCTCCACCCGAAACCGTGTTCGAGAAGCTTTTCGTGACCGGGGAGGCCGATGTGGTGGCGGAACTTTATGCCCGTAACAAGGAGAAGGCGCCGGCGGCGGAAGAATTGCGCGGACTGGAACAACAGTTTGCGGAGCTTACGGGGACAGCGCCCGTAGGTATCGCTTTCGAGAACCAGCTCGACATAAGCATCCTGCAGGAAAGGCTGTTGCTCTATGACGTTTCGTATGACGAGCTTTACCGTACGCTGCGGACGGCATTCAAGGAGAACAGCGTAGCTATGCTCCATTCCTACCAGCAATACCTGCCTATCAGCATTGTGGGCGAGGAGCGGACAGTGAATGAGGTGCTGCAGCAGACATTGATACAGACCCGTCCGGACAGTAAGGGCGAAGTGGAGTATATTCCGCTTCGGGAGCTGGTAAAGGTGCGTCCGGCCGAGGATTTGAAAACGATTACGGCAGGACGCAACGGTGAATATATACCGTTCCGTTTCTATGAAGTGGACGATGCTCCGGAGTTGATGGAAAAGGTGAAGCGGGAGGCAGATGCCACGGGTGACTGGGATACGGCCTTCTCCGGCAGTTTCTTCTCCAACCGCCAGATGCTGGACGAGTTGGTGGTGATTCTTTTCATCTCTATCCTGCTGATGTATTTCATTCTTGCCGCCCAGTTCGAAAGCTTCGTGCAGCCGCTCATCGTGCTGCTGGAAATTCCGATAGATGTGGCGTTTGCCCTGCTTCTGTTGTGGATATGCGGGCATACCCTGAACCTGATGTCTGCCATCGGACTGATTGTGACGTGCGGTATCATCATCAACGACTCCATCTTGAAGCTGGATGCCATTAATGAATTACGGAGGGCTGGTATGCCGTTGCTCGAGGCCATCCACGAGGCGGGGCGCAGAAGGCTCCGGCCCATCATCATGACATCGCTCACCACCATTTTCGCTATGGTTCCGCTGCTGTTCTCGTTCGACATGGGCTCGGAGCTGCAGAAGCCGCTTTCCATAGCAATGATTGGGGCGATGTTCGTGGGGACACTGGTCAGTCTGTTCATCATCCCGTTGATATATTGGTTTATTTATAGAAAAGAAAGAGCATGAAGAAATTAAGTCTTATACTTTTGTTCAGTCTGGGAGCCTTTTCCGCTTTTGCCCAGCAGCGGATAACGCTCGATTTGCAGCAGACCATTGCCCTGGCGAATGACAGTTCGCTGGAAGCCTTCCGCACCAAGAACATGTATCTGGCCGGTTATTGGGAATACCGCACCTATAAGGCAAACCGCCTTCCCAGCCTGACGCTGAACATGACTCCGGCACAGTACAACCGCGATATCACCAAGCGTTACGACTCCGAACAGGACCTTGACATCTATCGCAGCCAGCAATCCTTCTATGCATACGGCAATCTTGCCGTCAGACAGAATTTCGACTTGACGGGCGGTACGTTCTATCTGGATACGGAGCTGGGCTATATGCGGAGCTTCGGTGGAAACAAGTATACCCAGTTCACCAGTGTTCCGGTTCGTTTGGGCTACTCGCAGAGTCTGGTCGGTTACAATCCTTTCCGTTGGGAACGCAGGATTGAGCCGCTGAAGTACGAAAAGGTGAAGAAGGAGTATATTTACAATGCAGAGCGAGTATCCGAGCAGGCCACGACCTATTTCTTTGCGCTTGCCATGGCACAGGCGGAATATGACTTGGCCAAGGACAATGCCGTCTCCACCGATACCCTCTACCGCATCGGCATGCAGCGCTTGAAAATAGCCGCCATCAGCCGTGCCGACCTGCTGACGCTGAAACTCGACGTGGTGAACGCCCGCAATACTTTGCAGAATGCCGCCAGTGCCTTGAAGCGCGCCATGTTTTCGTTGGCATCTTTCCTGAATATGGAGAAGAACACGGATATCAGGGTGTCGCTTCCGGGACGTCCGAGGGCGCTGACCATACCGGTTGATGAGGCTTTGCTGGCCGCTCAAGCCAACAATCCGGAATTTCTGGGGCTTCGTCAGGAAGTGCTGGAAGCCGAGCAGACAGTAGACAAGACGAAGAAGGAATCGCGCTTCAACGCCAGCATCAACGCCAGCGTCGGCTTCAACCAGGTGGCAGAGAAATTCGGTGAAGCATACAGGCATCCCATGCAGCAGGAGATGGTGTCGGTCAGTGTCTCCATTCCACTGGTGGATTGGGGCGTGAGGAAAGGCAAATACAACATGGCGAGGAACAATCTGAACGTGGTGAAGACTTCTGCCCGGCAGAGTGAAATCAGCATTGAGGAGGAGGTTATCATGACCGTCAGTGACTTCAACGTCCAGCAAGCCCTCGTCGCCAGTGCCGAAGAGGCCCTCGACCTTGCCATCCTGGCGTATAACGAAACCCGCCAGCGCTTCATTATCGGCAAGGCAGACATCAACAGCCTGACCCTCTCGCTGAACCGCCAGCAGGAAGCGCAACGCAATTACATCTCCGCCTTGCAGGACTACTGGCTGAATTATTACAAGATACGGAAACTGACGTTGCACGACTTTGCCAGCGGATTTTCGCTGTCGGAAAAATTTGATTATAATAACTGATGAAACGAGTTTCTTCCTTCACCGTCATAGTGGCGTTTGTCTGCCTTGCTTTGGTAGGGGTGGCGTTGATACCGCTGCTCCCCGTCAAGCTGAATCCGTCACGCAGCCTGCCCGGCTTCACGGTGGGTTTCAGCATGCCTGGCACTTCGTCGCGGGTGGTGGAGATGGAAGTGACCAGCAAGCTGGAATCCATGCTGGCGCGTATCCGCGGAGTGAAGCGGCTGAACTCCACCTCGGGCAACGGCTACGGCAACATTACTGTGGAGCTGGACAAGCATGCCGATGTCGAGGCAGTCCGCTTCGAAGCTTCCACCATCATCCGGCAGACGTGGCCCCAATTGCCCGAAGGTGTCAGCTATCCCACCATTCACATGAAAGTGCCCGACGAGAACGCCTCACGCCCCTTCATGTCCTTCACACTGAATGCCCCCTCCACTCCGATATTGATTCAGCAGTATGCCGAGGAGCATATCAAGCCGCGGCTGGCAAATATTCCGGGTATCTATAAGGTGGAACTCAGCGGTGCCACGCCCATGGAGTGGAGACTGGAATATGACAGTGAACAGTTGCGCTTGCTGGGTGTGACCCTATCGGACATCAGCGAGGCAGTACAGCGGCATTACCGGAAGGAATTTCTGGGTACGCACAATGTGGATACAGGTAACGGTAGCCGGGAATGGATACGCCTGGCACTGGTGCCGGAGAGCAACTCCCTTGGTTTTAATCCTGCTGCCATCACCGTGACGGCTACCGACGGGAAACTGCTCCGCTTGGACGAACTGGTGTCGGCTGTTCGTATGGAGGAGGAGCCGCAAAGCTATTACCGCATCAATGGGCTGAATTCCGTCTATCTATCCATTACTGCGGAAGAAACTGCCAACCAGTTGCAACTGAACCGTGCCGTGATGGACGAGATGGAAGCTGTTCGGCAGGTACTTCCTGTCGGATATGAAGTGCATACCAGCTATGATGCGACCGAGTACATACGGGAAGAACTGGACAAGATTTACTTCCGTACCGGTTTGACGGTACTCATCCTGCTTGTATTTGTATGGCTCATTACTCGTAAGTTGAAATATCTTTTTCTGATAGTTACCAGCCTGGCTGTAAATATAGCGGTGGCACTTATCTTCTACTACCTCTTCGGACTTGAGATGCAGCTTTATTCGCTGGCGGGTATCACTGTCTCGCTGAATCTGGTGATAGACAGCACCATTGTCATGACCGACCACATTCTGCATCGGCGTAATCTCAAGGCCTTCCTGTCGGTGTTGGCGGCAACCCTCACTACGATGGGTGCGCTTGTTATCATTTTCTTCCTTGACGAGAAGATACGGCTCAACCTGCAGGACTTTGCAGCGGTAGTGATCATCAATCTGGCTGTTTCCTTGATGGTGGCGTTGTTCTTTGTTCCGTCGATGATTGAGAAGATAGGACTGGTGAGGCGGATTACGGGGAAGAAGAGGCGTCTTGTCTTGCCGGGGCTGACGCAAACATTCAAAACAAGGTTGGGACGGATTTTCAGACGTTTCCCCGTTTATTTCTCCTGCTGCTATTCTGCTCTCATCCGTTTTCTGTGCCGTTGGCGCTGGGCTGTATGCCTGCTGTTACTGTTGGGTTTCGGTCTGCCCGTTTTTCTGTTGCCCGACAAACTGGAAGGAGGGGGAAAATGGGAAGCTGCTTACAATAAGGTATTCGGTTCGGATACCTATAAGGAGTCGGTGAAACCCATTGTGGACAAGGCGCTGGGCGGCAGCTTGCGGCTTTTCATACAGAAGGTGTACGAAGGCAGTTACTTCACCCGTAATGAGGAGGTGGTGCTCTATGCCAACGCCAACCTTCCCAATGGCAGCACCCTCGAGCAGATGAACACTTTGATGAAACGTATGGAGACCTACCTCAGCCGGTTCAAGGAAATCAGGCAGTTTCATACTTCCATCTACAGCCCCCGGCGTGCCAGTATGCAGATTTATTTCAAGAAGGAAGCCCGGAACAGCGGTTTTCCCTATACACTGAAAGCCAATATGATAAGCAAGGCACTGGAACTGGGAGGCGGCAGCTGGGGCATCTACGGATTGCAGGACCAGGGGTTCAGTAATGACGTCCGCGAGAGTGCCGGCTCCTACCGCATCAGGATGTACGGCTACAACTACGACGAACTCTATGAGTGGGCGGAGAAGCTGAAGGCCAAGCTGCTGACGCACCGGCGTATCAAGGAAGTGCTCATCAATTCGGAGTTCTCCTGGTGGAAGGATGACTATCAGGAATTCTACTTCAACCTGAACAAGGAGCGCATGGCGCAAGAGGGCATCGACGCGCAAGTGCTTTTCTCTGCGGTGCGCCCCATCTTTGGCAAGAATCTGGAGATTGGTTCGGTAGCGGCCGAGCAGGGGATGGAGAAAATCAAGCTCTCTTCCCGCCAGTCTGCCGAATATGACATCTGGGCGATGCAGTTCTTCCCCTATGGAGTAGGAAACGGCAAGCATTACAAGCTTTCCGAACTGACTACTGTGGAAAAGGGACAGATGCCGCAGGAGATTGCCAAAGAAAACCAGCAGTACCGCCTCTGCCTGCAATACGAATATATCGGCTCCAATGAGATGGGCAACAAGATACAGAAACGTGACCTGGAGGAGTTCAACAAACTGTTGCCGATGGGTTATACAGCCGAGTCGGACAGCAACAGTTGGTCATGGGGCGAGAAGGACAACCGCCAATACCTGCTTCTGCTGGTGGTGATAGCCATCATCTTCTTTACGACCAGCGTTCTGTTCAACTCCCTGAAGCAGCCGCTTGCCATCATCTTTGTGATTCCGGTTTCTTATATCGGGGTATTTCTTACTTTCTATTGGTTCCGGCTGAACTTCGACCAGGGCGGTTTTGCCTCGTTCGTCCTGCTGTGCGGCATCACGGTGAATGCCAGCATCTATGTCCTGAACGAGTACAACAGCATCCGACGTCGTTTCCCCCGTCTTTCCGCTCTTCGTGCCTACGTCAAGGCGTGGAATGCGAAGGTCGTTCCTATTTTCCTCACGGTAGTTTCTACCATTCTGGGATTTATCCCTTTCATGATAGGTGAGGACAAGGAGGCTTTCTGGTTTCCATTGGCGGCGGGTACCATTGGCGGACTGGTGATGTCCGTCATCGGTATCTTCTTTTTCCTGCCGGTTTTTGTGCTGAAACAGCGTGATTTTCTTAGGAAATGATTACTTTTGCTCGATTTTGTTACCTGAATGGATACTTGAATTTTAAATATGGAAAGTGCGGAGTACTCTTTGGATGAGTTATTATGTCAGTCTCTTCTGTTGTTTCGTCAGTATCGGTTTTATGATGCTCCAGAATGTGGAGAAAAGGCATTCCGGATATTGGAGGAAGCCCATGTATGGATGGGGCGTACGCAAGAGTGTGTGGATATGGCGAAATGGGGGTGCGTGATAGAGTGTCTTGCGCAGAAATACTACATAGAAGATGATACGGATGCGATTCTGGAAGAAATTGATGCTGCCTTGGTTGCGCATTGGAAGAGGATAGAGAAAATCCATGCAGAAGTCACCACCGTTTATTTATGGCTGGGGTACTATTTCCTGCTACGTTTCAGAAACCGGGAATCCCGTTCCCATTCCCGTTGTAAACAGATAATGTCCAGCTTGTTGTGTGCTTTGGTCGAAATCTTCCGTAAGGTGGAGAAGGGGGGAGCCCCGACAGAAGTCTTGTCACATCTTTCGGTAGATGTTTGGGGAGAGACCGTCTGCTGGATGGAGCAGGTACATGATTCCCGTCTTTGCGAGAAGCAGTCGTCAGCTTTGCTGGCACAACTCTATAACCTGAAAAGTGTGGAGTTGGAAAAAGGTCTGGGAAAGCAGGATGCTTTGCTCCAGCAGATTCTGGAGTTTTATTGCTTTTAAGGGAAAATTATCTCTGCTTAGTTTTATCATTTCTGCTTCCACACTTCCACCTACTTCCTGCATCCCTTTATTCATCGGCATTACAAGTGCTGTGGAAGCAACTCAAAAAGGTGGAAGCAACTTTTGCTTCCACAGCGGAAATACGCCGAAAAGTAAGTTAATATCTTGTTTGTTAGTGTATTAATAGAATGTACAGCATTTTGCAAATATCTTGTTTACACGATATGCGTTTCGTGTAAACACGGTATTAACTTCGTAAAAGACCGTTTACCGATAGACTGCAGCTGGGCTCATAATAGGAATAAGATAGGTGCACAGTATGGGGAAACTATGAGTATAATAGGTGTTCAACGGTTATGAAGCACCTTGTTGACGGTCGTTAGTCGAGTGGTTGACGGCCGTTGGCAGAGCGCATCACGGCCGATAGGCGCTGATAACTCCGTACAGAAAATGGAAAGGAAGCCTATGTAAGGGGAAACAAGCTCTGAGCTATTTGTTTTGTTTGTCACATTTATCTTGTTTTTGTACATTGTTGAAGCGGTTTTTTGTATCTTTGAAGGGAGAGGCCGTAAAAAAGCTTATTCTCATCCAAAGTTTAATTATATATACATGGATTATGAAGCGATGTATAGTACTGTTCATAACATTCTGCTGTACAGTTATTTTTAATGCACAGGCAAATGGCATTGTGACTGATGGAGAAAAAGGATTGCCGTTGGCTGGTGTGAATATTTATCTCCAAAAGGATTCTGTGGGCATAGGAGTTATACGTAATGATAATCTGGTAAAGAACATGTTCATATGAAAAAACTGCTATATCTTGG
>OGHY01000765.1_pt1 | contig 16605 bp, 10 predicted proteins | sample 1571541 | NCBI WGS metagenome assembly OGHY01 (sample SAMEA2581943, study PRJEB24529) | metagenome | biome: Human gut stool | place: China | collected 2011
AAATTGTTGACCGATAATGGGATTCGCATCAACATGACTGAAAAGAGCGATCTGTATGAGAATGCTGTTGCCGAACGGGTGAACGGTATTCTGAAAAGCGAATGGATCTACGAAGAATGTTTTGAAAGGTTTCAGACACCAAAAGAGCGCATCGATGAAATCGTTATCTTTTGCAATTCACTCAGACCTCATGCCAGTTGCGATTGGCTTACGCCCTTTGAAGCGGAACATAGAACCGGGAAGTTCAAACATCATTGGAGCCGAAAAACGGTTATTCGGAAGTCATATGTAAACTTATATCAGGACAATATTTTTTGAACCAAAATGCTCATATTTAATTATCAATCACTGTAAACCTTTTCAGGACGGGACAGTTGTAATATTCCATCAGGAACCGTTTCATTTTCGGAAGCCGTAACGAGGAATTCTGAAACCTTTGGGTAGGAATTTTCCGGTGCGGATTTTTCGCTCATTTGAAGCGAGCGAGTTCGGAGCCGCTTTCAAATCGCGTTTTTTTAGATATATGAATACCAACCGCAAATCGACAGTCGGAAATGACCAAAATATTGAAAAATGTGGTTTGTAAATATTCTTTCCGGCTTAATGAATTCCAATGAGCTGCTCTGCGAAGCCGGATTGGAGCATGACTTCAACTGTCTTATCGTTAAATGTATTTTCGGCAAGGGGGCGTTGTCAGACACGACTCGTCGAAGATGCGGCTTTCTTCGAGAGTGATGATTTTTCATACTTCAAATGGCAGAAGTCTTTGTGTGTAGTGTGTACTTCATGTGTCCTATATATAGACATGATGGATGAACCTGCTAATTCAAGACACAATGACTCCCGAACAAACGAAGAAATTCAAGTACTGGCAGACCCGCACAATCGTCGTGACGATGGTCGGTTATGCGCTCTATTATTTTGTCCGCAAGAATTTCAATACCGCCATGCCGAGCATCGAGGTTACATTCGGCATAACCAAGGCCCAACTGGGGCTGTTTCTGACCTTGAACGGTATTATTTACGGTCTGTCCCGCTTTATTAATGGATTCATCGCCGACCGTGTAAGCGCCCGGAAGGTCATGTCTCTGGGACTTGCGCTCAGTGCGCTGGTCAATATCGGATTCGGATTCAGTGATAAAATGGCGATGCTCGTCGCCGGAACAGCCGGCGGGCAGGAGTACATTACGGCGCTGACGATCATCATGGGTTCGATTTTGCTGTTGAACGGTTATTTTCAAGGCATGGGAGTTCCCCCCGTCCCGCCCCTCATGACTCACTGGGTGCCGGCCAACGAACTGGCCCGCAAAATGTCGATCTGGAACATGTCGCACTCGATCGGGGCCGGGTTGATCTTTGTAATGGGCGCCGTGCTGGTACACCATTTCGACAACAGCGCATGGCGGCTTTGTTTTCTCATTCCTGCGGCGTTTTCGCTTTTGGGAGCGGTCGCTTTGTACCTTGCACTGCGCGACAAACCTTCTTCGGTGGGGCTGCCCGAACTTGAGCAGATGAAGGTTCCGGGCGAAGAGCAGAAACCTGTCCGGAAATCGGCCAAGGCCTATCATGCGGCCTTCCTGCGCCGTATGGTATTCGGGAATCCGATCGTCTGGGTGCTTTCAGTCTCCAATTTTTTTGTTTACATCGTCCGGTTCTCATTGCTCGACTGGGGGATGATGCTTCTGCCTCATACCAAAGGAATATCGGTCGCCGTAGCCGGAATCATGGTGGCGGCATTCGAATTTATCGGCGGAAATCTGGGTATGGTGATCGCAGGATGGGCGACTGACCGGCTGTTCGGCAGCCGCGCACACCGCACATGTGTTTTCTGTATGCTTGGGACGATCGTCATGACGATCGTATTTTGGTGCATTCCCGATACCGTCTCTCCGTGGGTAATGGCCGTTCCTTTCATGCTGATTGCTTTTTTTATCTACGGACCGCAGGCGCTGCTCGGGATCGCCATGTCGAATCAGGCGACCAAAGAGGCGTCGGCCACTGCCAACGGGATACTCGGCGTATTCGGTTATGCCAGTACGCTGATCTCCGGCGTCGGGCTGGGGTTTATCGCCGACCGTTACGGGTGGAATTCCATCTACGCCGTAATTCTTGTCTTCGCCGTTTTGGGGTTGCTGACGTTGACGACTATCTGGAAAGCCGCTCCCGACGGTTACGGTGCGGCAAAAAAATTCACAGCCGAATACGAAAGGAATTCGAGTCGATAATTTTTTTTATATTTGTTTGCCTTCACACCATTATCCCGGAAAACAGATGCCGTTGGATTCCGAATACGAACTGATGCAACGATTGTCCGCAGGCAACGAGGATGCTTTCGGAGAGTTGTTCGGGAGATATTATCCCCGTGTCTGCGCGTTCGTCGGCTGTATCGTCAAGGAGGAGAGCACTGCGGAAGACATTGCGCAGGACATTTTTCTGAAGATTTGGGAACGGCGCGACATCTTTCAGGGGCGGGTCGCTTCGTTCAACGGATATGTTTATCGCATGGCGCGTAACGCCGCTCTCAATGCGATTCGCCAGATGACCAATATTGATTGGGAACAATATATTCAGATCGAGGAAACGCTGCCGGACGAATCGTTCGAAAAGGAATACTATTCCCGTGAAAAAGAGCTTTTCATCCAGCTTGTCGTCTGCCGGATGCCCGAACAACGCCGCCGGATATTCGAAATGAGCCGTTATGCGGGGATGGACAATCAGGCCATTGCCGACGAACTCAAGATATCGAAACGAACGGTCGAAAACCACCTGACGCTCGCATTGAAAAAACTACGCGAGGCATTGGCCGTTTTCTCGCTTCTTTTCTTTATGCACTGATCTCATTCGCCGGGTAATCCCGAAAAAAAAGTGTTTGTCGTTGTGTGTCGAACCGTTCCGGCGTGTCTTATATACAGAGACGGGGACCGGGCTTTTCCGCCCCCCCCCGGAAAGCGGCAGGGAGCGCCCGCTTCTCTTTCCGCAGGAGAATTTGAAACCCAAACAATCGAAATACCACCATGTCGAGAATCCGAAAAATCATCAGTATTTATCTGAGTTATCGCCAGCCCCGCAGTACGCGTAAAGAGTTTGCCGAGTGGTTCGCAGCTCCGTTCGACGGAGAGACGAAACAACGGCTGATGCGGGAGTACTGGGATGCGCTGTCTCCCGAAATGTCTCAGGACCGGGTGCAGAAGGCATATGCCCGCGTACGGGAACGCATCGGGTTCCGGAGTGTCTCGCTGCCGTCGCCGCAGGGTGTCCGTCCGGTGTTCAGAAGAGCGGCAGTCATGGTGGCAATGATAGCTATCCCCGTTTTGGCCGTTGCGCTCTATGCGCTGATTGGGCATATGAACTCCGCTCCCAAGTGGCAGGAAATCTACGCCCCTTACGGTCAGACCCGGAGCGTGGTTCTGGCCGACGGTTCGCAGATCGTCATCAATTCCGGGAGCAGGCTGATCTATCCCGACCGGTTCGCCGGAAAGGAGCGGCGGGTGTTTCTCTGCGGAGAAGCTTATGCCGATATCGCCAAAAATCCCAAGCGCAGTTTCGTGCTCTCGGCCGACGACGTCGATATTCTGGTGCACGGCACCTCGTTCCGGGTCAGTTCCTATGTGAATGACAGCGAAGTGGAAGTCGCCTTGCTTTCGGGTGCGATAGACATGCAAACCAAGAATCTGCAGCAGAACTGCAAGATCCAGATGACTCCGGGCGACATGGTCAAGGTCGACAAACGGTCGGGGCGCGTCACGTCGATGCGGTTCCCCGGCGGGACGTTCGCCAACGGCATAGACGACGGTCACCTGACGTTCATCAATTCGCGGCTCTCGGATATAGCCCGGCAGCTCGAACGCACGTTTGACGTGAAGATCGTTATCGACAGCCAGCAGCTGGCCGACGAACGCTATTATTCTGTTTTCATAAATCACGAAACGCTGGACGAGATTCTCTCCATTCTGGAACAGAACGGCGATATGAAACACCGCCGCGAAGGGGAGATGATCCACCTTTATAAGAAATGACCATCCGAAAAACACAACCTATAAACCTAAAACTTCATCTATGAAAAAAACATTTACTTTTCACACCCGGAGCCGGTTATGGATTCTTTGCGCCGCGGTGTGCATGGTATGGGCCGTTCCGCTGCATGCCCAAACGCGGAGGATCAGTCTGAACCTGAAGAACGCAACGATTCAGCAGGCGGTGATCGCCCTGCAACAGCAGGGATATTCACTCTCGGTCAAGGCCGACGATGTGGACATGAAGGCTCCGGTGGACATCCATGCCCGGAACGAAGAGCTGCAGGCGGTTGTGGACCGTATTTTTGCAGGGCAGGACGTGAACTGCATCATCAACGATAAAAGTATTCTGATTACGAAAGTCCCGTCTCAGCCTTCGTCCGAAGACTCGCCGCAGGAATCATCCGTAACCGGACAGGTGAAAGGCCCAAACGGACTGCCGCTTGTCGGCGTCACCGTGCTGATCGACGGTACGATGGTCGGGACGACGACCGATGCCTCCGGAAATTTCCGGATCAGGGCGAAGTCCGGGGATACGCTGGTCTTCTCGTATATCGGTTACGACGAGCGCCGGGAAAAGGTAGGAGTCCGGACGGAGATCGACGTGACGCTGGCCGAAAGCTCGACGCTGGTGAATGAAGTGGTGGTGATCGGTTACGGCACGCAGTCGCGCCGTACGCTCTCGACAGCCATCTCTAAAGTCAGCGGCGAGGTCCTCGACAATGCACCGGCCGCGACCGTGGGCGATGCGCTGAAAGGCCGGGTTGCGGGACTGCACGTACAGACGAGCAACGCCATAGCCGGAGAGTCTCCCCGCATGATGATTCGCGGCGGATCGTCCATCACGATGGGTAATGATCCGATCTACATCGTGGACGGGGCTTTGCGCGAGGACCTGACCGGTATCAATACGAACGACATCGAGTCGATGGAGGTGCTCAAGGACGCAGCATCGGCCAGTATCTACGGCGCTAGGGCATCCAACGGCGTAATTCTGGTCACGACCAAAAAAGGTTCGTTGGCAAAGGGCCCCCAGATCGTGTTCGACCTCCAGCTGGGCTGTTCGTCTCCTTCGCGCAAATGGGATTTCATGAATGCCCGCGAATACATCAGTTTTCTTCGTCCCGTTATCAGCAAAGCCTATGCGAACGGCATTGAGCACAATGCGAAGACCATGCTTTCGGGTCCCAATGCCTACGGTACGGGAAACACGGCGCCGAATGCCAACTATTCGACCCGTTATCTCGATTACGGGCAGCCGGTCCCGGCAGGTTATCAATGGATGTACGATCCGCTGGATGCTAACAAGGTGATTATCTTCACCGATACCGACTGGCAGTCGCAGTGGTTCACCGACGCATTCTGGCACAAGGAGTACATCGGTGTAAACGGGGGAACCGACAAACTGAAATATGCCGCGTCGGTCAGTTATCACGGCGACGACGGCATGGTTGCGATGAGCAGCTACAAGGTCTTCACCCTGCACGGCAGCACGTCGTTCAAGATTACGAAGAATCTGGAGGCGTCAACTACGTTCGACTTGTCGCGCCAGAAAAAGCATCCGCTCATCGACAACTACTATCAGGCCATCGGCCGAGGCATCATAGCCGCACCCACGGCGCGCGAATTCGACGACAACGGCGACTGGTGTCAGCTGAGCTCCAACGGCAATGCCCATAGTGCGGGATGGTACGAGTCGTTCTACGACCGCGAGCAGGCCATCAACCGGGCTTCGGGGACGTTCGGACTCAAATGGAACATCACCGACGGATTGACGGCTTTCGCGCAGTACAACTATTTCGACAACTCCTACCGGGGAAGTTATTATGCCTACGGAGAGCGCAACGGCACTCCCAATAACGTCTCGCTGGAGCGCAACACCACCGAAACCCGCGAACAAACCATCCGGGACATCTTTACGGCTCATCTCAATTACAACAAGACGTTCCGCGACGTGCATACGCTGAACGTTACCGGCGGTTATGAGTATATGTCCCAGAATTACTGGAAGGTGAAAGCCAATGCGAAAGGGGCTTCGTCGGACGATGTGCCTGTGCTCGGCTCCGGTTCGATCTTCACGGCGAGCAATCAGGACGAGAAGCAGGCGATGATCTCCTATTTCGCGCGGGCATCGTACAATTATGACGACCGTTACATCGTTTCGGGAACGTTTCGTGCCGACGGGTCCTCCAAATTTGCTGTCGGCAATCAATGGGGCTATTTCCCGGCCGGTTCGGTGGCATGGGTCATTTCGGAGGAACCGTTCTGGCGCAATGCCAAGAAGACGGCCAACACCTTCAAGTTGCGTGCCTCCTACGGACAGACCGGTAACAACGGCATCGGGCTTTACGATGCATACGGCGCATTCGCGACCGGCACGTACCATGGGCACACTACATTGCTGCCGTCCGCCATGGCGAATTCGGCCCTGAAGTGGGAGACTACCACGCAGCTTGATCTCGGTATGGATTTGGGATTTTTCGGCGACCGGCTGCGGTTTGTGTTCGACTACTACAACAAACATACGGACAATATGCTGTTTTCCATCTCCGTACCCGATACGGGACCCTATTCGTCGGTCAAGGCGAACGTGGGCAGCGCCCGGTTCTACGGCGTGGAAGTCGAGCTTAGTTCGGTGAATATCCGCAGGGAGCATTTCAGCTGGACGACCGACATTACGTATTCGTTTACCCGCAACAAGGTGTTGTCGCTGCCCGGAGAATATGCCTATGACGAGATCGATGCGGACGGCCGTGCGACGGGGCGGCGTGCATACCGTATCGGCGGATACAAAGCTTCCGAGAGCGGTTACCGCTTCGGCGGTACTGCCGTGGGCGAACCGCTGGGACGCATATACGGCTATAAGATCGACCACATCATCCAGACGGAGGCCGAGGCTGATGCGGCTCTTTACGACGAACAGTCGAACGGTTACCGCGTAGGCGACGGACGTATGGTCAAGGGGCGCAAGGATGCCGGCGACTATGAATGGCGCAACCGCAAAGGTTCCGCGCGCAGGGACGGCGAGGAGATCATCAACGACGAGGACCAATTCTATCTGGGCAATGTCATGCCGCACTCGACGGGAGGTATCAACAATACGTTCCGCTACAAACGGCTTTCGTTGAACGTCTACTGCGACTTTGCGCTGGGACATTCGATCATCAACGGCATGAAGGCCCATCTGCTGCGCAACACCATGGGCAACTGCAATTCGACGATCGGCCGGATCGCGTACGACTGCTGGCAGCATCCCGGCGATACGGATGCCAAGTACGCCCGCTTTTTCCCCAACGATTCCGACTGGGGCAACCGCAACTGGCGCCAATCGAATTTCATGGTTGAAAAAGCCGACTATTTGTGTCTGCGCGACGTTTCGCTCTACTACGACCTGCCCGAACACTGGCTGCGCAAAATCGGCATCCGGAAAGTGACGGTGGGCGTAACCGGGAATACGCTTTGTTATTGGACGGGAGTTACGGGGGCCATCAGCCCCGAAAGCGGTATCGGATCCAATGCGGGTGCAGGCATGTATACGCCCGTGTCGACCAGCAATTCCAACTCCGACATCACCGCCAATATGATGCCGGTTCCGCGCAAGATCATCTTCAGCCTCAAACTGGTTTTCTAACGTTTCAGACCTTAAAACAACCAACCATGAACTATAAAAACATAAGATCGCTCCTGCTCGTATGGATTGCTGCGGGAGTTGTCTCCTGTCACGGCGATTTGGACATCATGCAGGACAACAAACTCTCCGTGAGCAATATGTGGAAGACGTCCATTCAGGTCGAGAACTCCACTTACGGCATCTACTCCGCCATGCGGGACAACTTTGTTCAGGATCAGGTCAACGTCCTGACTTGGGGAGAGCTGCGCGTGGGCGAGTACATGTGGCGGAACAGCCGCACGGAGACGATCTGGCTCGCGGACCTGCGGAGCGTGGTGCAGAATACCATGTCCTCCACGACGAACGCCGTCAGCTGGTCGAAACTTTATACGGCGATCGATCAGGCCAATGCCGTGCTCAAATACGCGCCTGCGGTCGCCATGACCGATACGAAACGAAGCTGGGCGATCGGACAGGCGTCGTTCGCCCGCGCCTATCTCTATTTCTGGGCCGTGCGGTTGTGGGGCGACGTTCCTTTGAACCTGAATCCCATCGAGTCGGTCGCACAGCCTGAAGCCTATCCGATTCGTGCACCCAAAGCCTCGGTATACGCCCAGATCGGGACGGACATCGACCGGGCTGTCGAAAATGCGGGCAGTCTCGGTACGGATAAATACTTGGCGACCGCGGATGCCGTCAACATGCTCAAGGCCGAATACGCGCTATGGATGTATGCGGTGCAGAAGGGCGGCGACGACTATCTGACAATGGCCGAAGAGGCGCTTGCTGCCGTCGGAGTCAAGGCCGGCGACAACCGGCTGCTGACTGATTATGCCAAGATCTTCGATGGCTACGGTTCGAACAATAAGAATTCGAACGAGGTAGTATTCGCGCTCTACAACAGCCGCGATGAAAACAAGACCGGGGGATTCTCGACCTACTTCGCCTTCTCCGACGGTGCGATCGATCCCAATGCCCAAGCGACCGTGCCGACGAATACGACTGTGCAATATCTGGACTATGGCGACGAGTACCTTGAATTGCTGCACAAAAGTCAGACGGAAAACAACGACTCGCGTGTGAAGACCAATCTCGGCGAGGGACCCTACGGAAAGGAAAACCGGGCGGTGGTTACGTGGCCGAACAAGTTCATCGGCAATGCGGACAGCAGTCCGATGATTCGGGATTGCGACATCCTCTACTATCGTTATGCCCTTGCCGTGATGCTGGATGCCGAGTTGAAATATTACCGCAGGGACTATGCAGGGGCGCTGGTTTCGCTGAACATCATCGCCAAACGGGCGTACGGGAAGGAGAACTTCTATACTTCCGCCACGCAAGGCGATGTCTTGAAGGCGTTGTGCAACGAATACTTGCTGGAGTTTCCTTGTGAAGGCGTTGTCTGGTGGGCATTGATCCGCCTCGATCGGATTTGGGAGTACAACGCGGACCTGAAGGCGCGCAAGGATGCCGCCAACATCCTGTTGTGGCCCATCAGCAAGAGTGCCCGCGACAAAAATTCGAACCTTGCCCAAACGGAGGGATGGTATTGATCGAAAACCTAAAATTACGGAACATGAGACTGAATTTCAAGAAATATATGGCGGGGCTGGCGACTGCGGCGACGCTGCTTCTGACAGCCTGCTACGAGGATCATACAGATTTGGAGGACCGGACGACGCGGATTCGCATCAGTCCTGAAATCGAAGCGTTCGAAGCGGACGGAACTGCGTCCGTGTCGGGCAACAGCAATGTCACGTCGGTGGTGCTGGTCAAGGTCGGCACCCGCGTATCCCGCATGGAGTGGGAGGCGGAACTCGTCGACTGGATGCCCTCGGTCGATGAGACCGGGCCGTGGGCAACGATCCAGCGTGTACCCGTCGTTTCGCAGTATACGGAGATTGCCGGACCGAATACCGTCGCCGTGACGCAATCCGGTTTCGAGTTGACTGCATTGCCCAATACGGGATACGGACGCCGGTGTACGGTGCGCATTACGGCCGAGGACGGTACGGTGCAGGATTACGAACTGTTCCAGTACGGCGAGCTGGCCGATGCTGAGGTGGTGCCTGCGCTCGAATCGGTAGAGATATCTTTTCAGGGCGATCCTGTCGATCTGGCTTATACCACGAATATGGGCGACAAGTATGCCTATGCGATCGCTTACGAGGAGGGCGGCGCCGAGGGCTGGTTGACGGCCGAGCACCGCGGTGAAGGTTTGCTGACGCTGATTGCCGAGCCGTGGGACGACATGGAACGGGATCGCCGGGCGACGCTGACAATCACCGTGGGCGACGACGAGACGAGCAAAGCGGCGGTGGACATTCCCGTCGTGCAGCTTAGGAAGGCGGAATACTATTATGTTTACGGCTCTGCGCTGGGCGAGGAGGCTGCCACGGCGTTGCAGATGAAGCGCGAGTCGGACGACTCCTATCGTGTCAGCGGATTCTTCTTCGCCACGGAGGACAATCTGATCTGCATCAACAAGGATTCACGGGCCGGCGATCCGAGTTGGTATCTCGGTGCCGACGGCGAGCTGAAGAACTGGGCCCGGAATGTTACGGCTTCGGATCTGAAGATCGAAGCGAACGGTTATCGTACGCTGACGGTGGATTTCGCTGCGGGTACGTGGAACTGGATACGTCAGAACAGTACGCCCAATTGCATGCCCGACGAAGAACTTGCGAACTATCCTACGAAGGATTACCCGACGGCGTCCGGCGGAGTCAAGACATGGATGACCGTCAGCCTGCATTGGAACGGCGGGCCCGGCATCGGAGCCGTCAAGCTCGGATCGGGACTCGTCGGTGGCTCCAAAACCGGCGGATACGGCAAGCCCAGCGATACGACCGTGCCCTACGACGTTCGCAATCCGGCTTACGATACGGCCGAAAACGGCGGAGGCATCGAGGAACTTCGGGCGAATGACGGAACCCCGCTGGCTTCCAAATACGGCCGGTTGTATTCCTCTTTCGAGGCTGTTACGGGGCAGCCCAACGGTGCATTGAACAAGGCCTATCAGATCGCTTCGCCTTACGGCGAGCCGGGTGCCGTGCTGGTCGATGCGACCGGAACCGCCGTCACGATCGAAAACATCCTTATGGCGACGCTCGCTGCGGCGGACGACGATGCGAAGGCCGAGGCCGAGCATCCCGTGTTGAAGATGCAGATACAGGGGATTTGTCCCTATGGCTGGCATATCGCCAACCTTCAGGACTGGAAAGATCTGATCTGGGCCGCAGCGCAGGCTTCGAAGGGTTCGCGGTACGAAATCGCCGAGTCGTCGGCCAGCTATAAGGCCATCGGCGGAGGTTCGATCGCCAATCTGTCTACGATTCTGTTCGACGCTTCATGGAATACCTATTCCTCCGGATCGCCCATATCGCCGCTGGCGCCCGATTTCGGGTTCAACATGTTCATTCAGGGATGGCGCCTCTACGATACCGGATATAATTACGGCGCTACCTCCGGCGATCCCCGATTCTATGCGTGGATTCCGCTTCTGGGGCAGTATACCTCCAAGAAAACTTCGTTCTGGCGCATATACATTAGCGGACACACCAAAACCGACATGACGCTGAACGACGGGTTCGATCTGGGCAACGGTTCGGGCGCTGCGATACGCTGCGTGAAGAATTATAAATAAGGAACAATCAAAAAAAGAATCATGATACGAAAAATCATATGCATGTTGACATTGGCCGCCGCCTTCGTCGGTTGTACGAAGGACGAATGGCCCGATCAGCCCGACTGGAGCAGGATTCCCGATCCGAGCATTCCGGTCGACGACGGATTCATGAAGCCGGCGGCGTGTTCCAATACGGTCGTTGCCCATCGCGGAGGAGCTGCCGAATGCGGTGCGCCGGACAACTCGATGGCGGCGTTGGAGTACGCCATGAGTCTGGGATGCTACGGCATGGAATGCGACATTTACTGGACTAAGGACAACGACATCATCGTGGCGCATGCCAACGGCGACTGCAAGGTCAATAACCTGCAGCCTTGGACGGCTACCGTGGCAGAGTTGCGCGCTGCAGGGCGGTTGTCGAACGGTGAGGAACTGCCCACCCTCGAAGAGTTTATCCGCCGGGTGATGGTCGAGGGCAACTGTACGCGTCTGGTGCTCGACGTCAAGCGTGTGGACAAACCCTATGCCCAGCCCGAATATGTGATCAATGCGGCGCGCCGTGCGTGCGAGATCGTCACTGAAATGAAGGCGAAGCATTTCGTCGAACTGATCTGCACGGGATTCAACCTCGATGCGATGAAGGCTGCGCACAATTGCGCCGTAATCGCCGAAGTGCCTATCGGCATGAACTCGTCGCGCTCCGGGAAGGAGTACGGCACGCTCGGCTTCGGGTGGGCCAACCTTTCGGCGGCAAGCGGAATGGATGCGGCGGCGGGCGGAAAGGGGTCCCGCTCGCTCGAAGAGTACGAGAAGGCGGGTGTGGCTCTGTCGGTCTACAATGTTGACCAGCGGGCGGGAGACGGCAATGCCGTTTATTCGACCGCTGCCGTGAATTATTACATTGCGAATTACAAACGTTTCCGCACGTTATGTTCGAATTATCCCAAGTGGCTGATCGGGAAGATCGACCATGCTTACAAGGTGTACGACGGCATTCGCAGCGAGGCGGATTTCGAGGCTTTCGCGGAATCGCTCGCCAGCGATCCGACGGGGCGCCGTTTTCTCGACGGCAACGGCGAGGTGGTGCTCCATTGCGATCTGACGCTGAACGGGTTCGTGCCTTTGTCGAATTTTTCGGGCACGTTCAACGGAAACGGCAAGACGCTCACGATCGGTTATCGCGGCGACGCGCAGCAGATCGGTCTGTTCAAACGTCTCAGCGGCACGGTACGGAACCTGACCGTCGCCGGACGCTTCGAATCGGTACGCAGCGACGACAGCGAAATTCATCTGGGGGCGTTCGCGGCCGAAACCGACAATGCGGCGATCGAGAATTGTACGAACAGGGCGGAAATCGTTGTCGCAGACGCTGCCGATGCTACGCCGCGCACCATGATCCTGAGCGGATTCGTCGGAAAGGCTTTCAACGGCGTGACGCTTCGCAACTGCCGGAACACCGGAAATATCTCGTTTTCATCGCCTGCTCTTTATATGATCGGAGGCTTTGTCGGAGCTGTTCAGGAAGACGACGGGCTGTACACGATCGCCGACTGCCACAATACGGCCGACTTTGACAATGCGGGCAGTAATTCGGGCTGGAATTTCATGGGCGGCATTGCGGGCAAAACGATCAGCCGGCAGCTCGTTCCGGGCGAGACGTCGAATTACCGGCTTATCGTCGAAGAATGCTCCAGTACGGGTACGATCAGCATTGCCGGGCCGTCGAAAGTGCGCGCTTCGGGCATCGTGGCCCAAACGCAGGGCGCTTACCGGATCAGCGGATGCACGTTTTCCGGAGCGATCGAGAGTACGGACGTCACCAAACGCGACGTCGTGATAGGCGGTATCATGGCCATGGCCGACAAGGAGTGTGTCGGGCTGGTCGAAGGATGCACTTTCAGCGGACGGATTTCGGCTGCGCAGGCCGGTGCCAACAACTTTTTCGGCGGCATATACGGTAACAACGGAGGTGCCGCGAGCGTTGTGAACGATTGCCGGACCACGGCTTCTGCCTATGTCGGCTGTCCCATCGGCAAGTCGGTGGGGATGCTTGCCGGGCGTCCCAACAAGAAGGGCTTTACGGTCAGCAATTGCCGGATCGCCGGAACCGTAACGAACAAACAGGGCGCGGCAGTGGTGATCACGGCCGATAACCTTGAAGATTGGATGTTTGCCGGATATGGTACCTCCGTAGCGGTGACTCTGAAAAACAACGGTTACAACGACGGAAAATAGCACGGAAAGATACTAACTCTAAATTATTCGAAAAATGAAAAAACTATTGTTGACGGGCATCGCGCTCGTCGGAGCGGCGCTCGTGTTTGCACAACCCCGGCTGGTCGCGCACCGCGGCTTTTACACGACGCCGGGATCAGACGAAAATACGATATCGAGTCTGATCAATGCGCAGCAGCTGGGCGTATACGGCGTGGAATTCGATGTCAACCGGACCTCTGACGGGGAGTTGATAGTCGTCCACGGTCCCAAAGTCGGCGATCGGCTCGACGCGCAAAGGGACACGTATGCGGAGATCAGCCGGGTCGTATTGCCGGGCGGCAATCGGATACCTACGCTCCGCGAATTTCTGGAGCAGGGCCGGAAGGACCCCGGAACGAAGTTGATTCTGGAATTGAAGAAACACAAGACGCCTGAGATCGAAACCCGGATCGTCGAAGAGATCGTGTCGCTCTGTAAGAAACTGAACATGCTGGACCAAATGGAGTTCACGTCCTTCAGCGAGCACGCCTGCAGGGAGTTCCGGCGCTTGGCTCCGCAGAACAAAACACTGTATATTTCCAATTCGCTTTGGACGCCCATCAATGCCGATGTCGCTAAGAAGGAGGGTTTTCAACTCTCTTACAGCATGTATGTGTTTATGAACCGGCCCGAACTGATCGACCGCATGAATGAAATCGGCGTAGAATCGACACTCTGGATCGTAGACAATCCGGAGGTCGTGGACTGGGCCGTCAAACATAATGTGGGTTTTATTTCGAGTAATTTTCCCGACCGGATCAAAGCGTATCTCGATGCGCTCCGGACAGTGGAAACTGCCCGTAATGGCGCCTGCAGTCTGATCAGATAAGACACAATCTCATAACTCAAATTTATCATGAAAAAAGTAATCGCAATTATCGGTTCCGGCATGATGGGTTCCGCTCTGGCGTTTCCTGCCGCCGAAAACGGTCATGAAGTGCGTTTGGTAGGCACGCACCTCGACCGTGACATCATCGACGAATGCCGCCGCAGCAACAAGCATCCCAAATTCGACAGAGCGTTCCCCGTCGGAGTAAAATATTATCAGATCGAGGAATACAGAGAGGCAGTCGCCGGAGCCGATTTCGTTATCGGCGGTGTTTCGTCGTTCGGTGTGGATTGGTTCCTGAACGAGATACTGGTAAATCTCGATCCCCGGTTGCCGGTGTTGTCTGTCACCAAAGGGCTTATCAATCTCGAAGACGGAACGTTGATTTCCTATCCCGATTATTGGCGGTCGGAGCTGAAGAAAAGGGGCGTCGACCGAGAGGTCTGCGCGGTCGGCGGCCCCTGCACCTCTTATGAACTGGTATTCCACGACCAGACCGAGGTGGCTTTCTGCGGCAGGGACACCGCTTCCCTCCGACTGTTCAAAGAGACGCTTTCGACCTCTTACTATCACATTTCGCTGACCCATGACGTGATCGGTCTTGAGAGCGCCGTAGCGTTGAAAAACGCGTATGCGCTGGCCGTCGCCATGACCATCGGTTTGGTCAACCGCCATCATGGCGCGGATGCCGGGTTGCATTACAACTCGCAGGCCGGAGCATTCTATCAGGCGGTCAAGGAGATGCGCCGGCTGCTTAAGATACAGCAGGCGACCGAAGACTGCGAGAACATCGGTATCGGAGATCTTTACGTGACGGTTTACGGCGGTCGAACCCGCAGAATCGGTATTCTGCTCGGTGAAGGGAAGAGTTATTCCGAAGCGATGGATATTCTGGCCGGTGTGACCCTCGAATCGCTGGTCGTGGCGCGCCGGGTTGCAAAGGCGATTTACCGCAAGGCGGAATTGGGTCAGGTCTCCCTGCAGGACTTCCCGATGCTGGTACATGCCAACGATGTCCTCGACAACGGGAAGGATGCCGAACTTCCATGGGAGACGTTCACGTTCGATCATACGGCAAACTGAACGGAGCGGTTACAGCAATGAAAACAACAATCAAAGCGGCCGTAGCCGCCGGCCTGTTCATCCTGACCCTGTTTCCGGGATGCGCGCAGCGGCAAACGAATAAAGCGAATCTGCGCCTGCTCTACTGGAATATCCAGAACGGCATGTGGTCGGGACAGGGTGACAACTATACGCGTTTTGTCAATTGGGTGAGCGCCCAGAACCCCGACGTTTGCGTGTGGTGTGAATCGGTAACCAACTACAAAACGGCTTCAGATGAGAAGATAAAACCCGAAGAGGCCTATCTGCCGGAACATTGGGGCGAACTGGCCCGGCGTTACGGACATGAATATTGGTATAAGGGCGGACACCGCGACAATTTCCCGCAGGTCATTACGTCGAAATACCCGATCGAGAACGTGGCTCGTCTGATCGGAGCCGTTCCCGACAGCATTGTCTCCCACGGTGCGGGATGGGCGCAGATTCGGAAAAACGGTCATACGGTCAATATCGTTTCGCTGCATACATGGCCGCAGGTCTACGGTTTCGGTCTGGCCGACAAGCAGGAACGCAAGGCCAGCGCCGCGGCGCGCGAGGGCGACAGGTTTCGCCGCATGGAGATCGAATACGTGTGCAACCATACGATCGGATCGGTTGCCGGTGCGGAAAAGCAACTATGGATGATGATGGGAGATTTCAACTCCAAATCGCGTGTCGATAATTACGAGTACGGATTTCCGGAGGATACGACCGCCTTTCTGGTCCATGATTACATACGTCAGCACACGCCGTATGTGGATGTGATCGCAGCGAAATACCCCGGCGAATTCCAGACGACGACCGGCCGTCGTTTCCGGATAGATTATGTTTACTGCACCCGTCCGCTTTACGATCGGATCGTCAGTGCGCGGGTCGTAAGCGACGAGTACACTACGCCTGTCCGCGATCCGCAGGAACTGCGCAATTTCTGGCATCCTTCGGATCACCGCCCGATCATCATAGATTTCGACATGCGTTGATGCGGATTTTGATGACTAAAGACTTTGCAATATGTCGATGACCAATTCCAAACTAACGCGTGTAGCGGACAATATCCGAATTTTGTCGGCCTCTATGGTCGAGAAGGCGAAATCGGGCCATCCCGGCGGCTCGATGGGCGGCGCCGACTTCATGACGGTGCTCTATACCGAATTTCTGCGCTACGATC
>OGHY01000777.1_pt1 | contig 16404 bp, 12 predicted proteins | sample 1571541 | NCBI WGS metagenome assembly OGHY01 (sample SAMEA2581943, study PRJEB24529) | metagenome | biome: Human gut stool | place: China | collected 2011
CCGGCTCCACCATGAAGGTGGAAGAGCTGATGAGCGAGCTGAAAAAGAACTACACCGTCGTCATCGTCACCCACAACATGCAGCAGGCGGCCCGTATCAGCGACCGCACGGCCTTCTTCCTGCTGGGTGAGCTGGTGGAGTGCGGCCCCACGAGCGAAATTTTCAGCACCCCGAAGGATAAGCGCACCGAGGACTATATCTCGGGCCGCTTCGGTTAAAAAGGAGGGTTTGCGATATGAGCACACGCACACAGTACGAAGCCGACCTCGCGGCCCTGAAGGGATCGCTGGCCAGGATGAGCCAGCTCTCTGCCGACGCGGTGGAAGATGCGCTGGAAGCCCTCTGCACGGCGGACGCCGAGGAAGCAAAGGGCATCGTCAAGGGCGACACCGAGGTCAACCGGATGGAGCGGGACATCGAGCACCGCTGCATGACCCTGCTGCTGCGTCAGCAGCCGGTGGCAAGTGATCTGCGCTTTATCTCTGCTGCCATGAAAGTGGTGACAGACGTGGAGCGCATCGGTGACCATGCCGCCGACATCGCGGAGATCGTCCCCCATCTGGCCGGCGTCCGCAAGGCGGGCGACCCCGCCGTGAGCAGGAGCATTGAGATGGGCCGTAAAGCCCACAAGATGCTGCAGGACGCCATGAGCGCCTTTGCGGCAGAAGATGAGGCGGCGGCAAAAGCCGTCATCGACGCCGACGACGCGGTGGACTACGACTTCAACACCATCAAGCGGATGCTGGCGGCGGAGATCGCCGCTGACTCCGGCAAAGTGGACGCCGCGCTGGATGTGCTGATGGTCATCAAGTACCTCGAGCGCATCGGCGACCACGCCGTGAACATCGCCGAGTGGGTGGAGTTCCTGCGCACGGGCCGGTATCACCACGAGAAGATGTTCTGAGTTCTGTTTTCCTCTTTTTCTTTTCCTGAAAAGCTGCTGCCCGAGGCGGGCGGCAGCTTTTGCTTGTTTCTCCGAAATTTTGCAACGCATTTGAGCAAAACAGAGAAAGATTTGGAAATCATTGACAAAAAGCGCCGGGGGGGGGGTAAGATAAAAGTTAAGAACAAGAGAGGAGAAAGTGATATGCGGTCGAAAAATAAGATTTCTCATAAGATGATGGCTGTGCTGGCCGCAGCCCTGATAGCGGCGATGCTTCTGACAAGCTGCGGCTGGGGCGGCGGGGGAGGTGGCGGAAGCACGGGCGGTGGCTCGTCTACCGTGGAGCCGACCCCGACACCCGACCCGACGCCGGACCCTGCGCCCACACCGGAGCCTGATCCTGAACCAGAACCCGGCGAAATGATAGCAATACCGGACGAAAGAACGGGCTGGGTATGGAACATAAGGCCCACCGGAAGCAATACGGCAAAGCTCGTCTGCACTGGTTACAATGGGACGGATGAGCCGTCTGGAAGCTTGACGTTTCCGGAGAAACTGGGGCAATATACCATTACAGAGATCGGAAGCAATGTTTTCAGGTCGGGCGCATACAACGGCGCAGCTGTTGAAGAAATCATCGTCCCGGCAAGCGTGACCAAAATCGCGGATGAAGCATTTTATTACATACCGGAACTGAAAAAAGTAACCATCAAAGGCCCGGCAAAACTTGGAAAAAGGTCGTTCTGCTATTGTTACAATCTGGAAGAAGTAAATCTTAACGACAACATTACGGAGATACCGGATGAGGCGTTTGCGCTCTGCTATGCTCTGACCCAAATACATCTTCCGGCGAATCTGAAGACGATTGGAGAAGCGGCATTCGAAAACACCGGTCTTCAGGAAGTAGTCTTCCCGGAAAGCGTGAGAAGCATCGGAAAAGATGCGTTCCGAATCGTGAATAATCAGTTTACGTTTGGTCTGACTTACATCAAGTTGAATCAGGGACTCGAAGAAGTCGGGGACGGTGCGTTTTCGGGTGTGACAGCAAACCACATTTATCTGCCCCACAGTGTGAAGCGTATCGGAGAAAAAGCGTTCGGAAGCGGGGATGCATACGCAGAGCGTGTCGTTTACTACGAAGGAAGCGCGTCGGAATGGCAGAAAGTTTCTATTGGGAACGGATATAACGACTGGAACACTGCGAGGATAGTCTATAACGCAACGCCGGAATACTATGATGCAGTCCGGGATGGAACAAAAGACGAAATCGTATGGAGATTCCAACCGAATGGTGTCGGGACGATGGCGCTGGTTGGCTACGATTGGCAATCGCTCATGCCGTCCGGAAGCATCGTTCTGCCGGATGCGGTCGAAACAGTGAGCGGCAGATTCCCGGTCACGGGCATCGAAAGTGCGGTGTCATACTGTACCGGTGTGACGAGCGTTAAAATTCCGGAAGGGGTGCAGTATGCCGCCGGCTTTGAGAACTGTACCGCGCTGTCGAGCGTTTCGCTGCCCAAAAGCTTGAGGACGCTCAGTTTTTGTGCATTTTCAGGCTGTACGTCGTTGACGAATATCTCCCTGCCGGAAGGCATGACTACTATCGAGACTGGCGCGTTTAATGGATGCACAGCACTGTCGAATGTTTCCCTGCCGAGCACTTTGAAAACGATTGGCGCAGATGCATTCAGCGGATGCCGGGCGCTCCGGACAATAAGACTGCCGGAGGGCCTACAGACTATTGGAGACAGCGCATTCAGCGGAAACTGGTTTACGACCATTACGATCCCTTCCAGCGTCACGGAAATTGGAGCGAGGGCATTTTACGACTGTCCCTATCTGGAAACGGTGATACTCAACGGCGGCTGCAAATTTGGGACAGACTATAACTTATTTCCAAAAGGCGCATTCTCGAATTGCAGTAAGCTGAGAGAAGTCCAGATGAATGGTGACATCGAGGAGATCCCGGCGCATATGTTTGAGAGCTGCTGTGCATTGAATAAACTCAAACTGCCCGCCAGACTCAAGACCATCGGAACAGATGCATTCAGCGGGTGCGGGGTAGAGGAAATGAAACTGCCGGATACGGTGACGACGATAGCAGAAGAAGCTTTTGAGTTTTCCTATGTAAGAAAAATCGCACTCTCCAAGGGAATGAAGACCATCCCGCACAGAGCGTTCTATGCTTCGAATCTGCGGGCCGTCTATATTCCGGCATCGATGGAGAAAATCGACGTGGGAGCCTTTGAGAACTGCGCACTGACCGACATCTACTACAGCGGCAGTGAAGCCGATTGGGCCAACATGAAGGTCGAATCCACCGGAAACGAAGCGCTGACCAAAGCGACCATCCACTACAACGCAAGCGTCAGCGACCTTGGCCTGACCGAGGAATTCAGCCTTCTCTCCCTGCTGGGCCTCTGATGTGCGTCGAAACCCCGTCTGAAAAATTTTGGAGTTTTTTCTTGTCTTATGCAATTTCCGGCCCGGATGCGCCGTATTATAAGCAGAAGCCTCCCAACAGAGGGACGCTTATGAGACCTGAGCGCGGCCCGGCTCCGACATCCCCCCTGTCCCCGGCTGCGCCGCAACGGAGGATACCTATGAGCATCAAGAAATTCCCGCTGGAAGCCTACGGCGCGGCCGTCAGCCGCGAAGAGCTGGTGCAGGCGGCTTTGGATGAGATCACCAAGAATTACCGTGAGGCCAGCCTCTCCAATGTGGCCCGCAGTTACGGCGTCTCTCTGGCCTATGTCAGCGAGTGCGTCCGGGCGCAGACAGGCCGTACTTACAAGGAATTGCTCCAGAAGCACCGGATGGAGACTGCCGCCCGCCTGCTGCGCCGCAGCGACTGGAACATCCAGCAGATCATTACCTACGTCGGCTACGAGAACACCAGCTATTTCTACCGCCTGTTCCACGAGCGGTACGGCCAGAGCCCCCGTGAGTACCGTCAGAGCCGCGCGGTCCGCACCCGCACACCGGCCTGACCTTTGAGCACACTGCGAAAAAAGACGTCCCGTGTCTGCGGGACGTCTTTTGATGTCTTAAGATGGAAAAACGATGCAGAGTGTGTTACAATAAAAGCCAGACCTGCAAAAATGCGGGAGTGCGCTGCGGCGCACGGAAAGAGAAGGTGGAAACGGAATGTTTCGTGGAGCACGGCGCTCTGATTTGGAGCAAATTTTAGAGATCTATGCCCATGCCCGGAAAGCAATGGCGGATTCGGGAAACCCGACCCAGTGGGGCGACAGCTATCCGCCGCAGGAGATGCTGGAAGAAGACATCGACTCCAACCGGCTGTTCGTCTATACGGTGAACGGCCGTCTCGAGGCGGTGTTTGCCTTCATCCTCGGGCCGGACCCCACCTACGCGAAAATCGAAGACGGCCAGTGGCTCAACGATGAGGTGCCTTACGGCACTATCCATCGGCTGGCCTCGGCGGGTGACCGCAGGGGCGTGGCGTCTGAGGTCATCGCATGGTGCCTCGAGCACTGCGAGAGCCTGCGGGCCGACACCCACGCCGACAACAAGATCATGCAGCATCTTCTCGAGAAGAACGGTTTTGCCCGCTGCGGCATCATCCATGTGGAAGACGGCACGCTCCGCGTCGCCTATCAGAAGCTGTCGGCCACCGTACACATGCAGGAAGAATAAGGAGGGACTGGCATGAAGATCACACAGGTAAAGCTGGGCCGCATCTCGACCCCGCTCCGCGTCCCCTTCAAGACAGCGCTGCGCACCGTGAGCAGCGTGGAGGACGTCATCGTTGAGCTGCACACCGACACCGGCGCGGTGGGCTACGGTGAGGCACCTCCCACCGGCGTCATCACCGGCGACACCACCGGTGCCATCATCGGCGCCATCCGCGACCACATCGCCCCGGCCATCCTGGGCCGCGACCTCGACGAGTTCGAGGATCTGACCGCCGCCGTGCAGAAGGCTCTCGTCCACAATACCAGCGCCAAGGCTGCCGTGGATATGGCCCTGTGGGACCTGCTGGGCCAGAAGTACAGCGCCCCGGTCTACCGGATGCTGGGCGGCGCGCGCAGCAATATCGTGACGGACATCACCATCAGCGTCAACCCGCCCGAGGAGATGGCCCGGGACGCCCGCACCGCCATCCAGCGCGGTTATGACTGCCTGAAGGTCAAGGTGGGCATCGACCCGGAGCTGGACGTGGCCCGTCTGGCCGCCGTCCGCGAGGCCGTGGGCAAGGACGTCAAGCTCCGCATCGACGCCAATCAGGCGTGGAATGCAAAGCAGGCTGTCCGCATCCTCGACCAGATGCAGGAGAAGGGCCTGGACATCGAGTTCGTCGAGCAGCCTGTCCCGGCGGCTGACCTCGAGGGGATGCAGTACGTCACCCGCCACGCCAGTGTGCCGGTACTGGCCGATGAGAGCGTGTTCAGCCCGGCGGATGCCCTGCGCATCATGCAGACCGGCGCAGCCGACTTTGTGAACATCAAGCTGATGAAGTGCGGCGGCATCACCAACGCTCTCCGCATTGCCTCGGCGGCAGAGGTCTACGGCGTGGAGTGCATGATCGGCTGTATGCTGGAAGCCAAGATCTCGGTCAACGCAGCCGTGGAGCTGGCCTGCGCCAAGAAGATCATCACCAAAGTGGACCTGGACGGCCCGGTGCTCTGCAGTGAGGACCACATCCTCGGCGGCGCGGTCTTCGACGAGAAGAATATCACCATCTCGGATGCACCCGGCATGGGCATCCAGGGCTTTGTCCCCGGCAAAGTGACCTATCTGGACGACTGAAAAATCAGAAAAAATAAATAAGAATGACTATCCCCCGGCAGACAAACTCTGCCGGGGGATTTTTCTGCCCTGAGCGGTAAAATATTTTAACTGTGTATTTCTATGACGCACACTTGAGGCGGCGCGGAGGAAGGCTAAAAACGAAAAATCTGCCGAAACAGCCCGAAAAATTCACTGAAAACCTTTGACTTTTCTGCCGTATGTGCTATAATAACAACTGTCTTCGGGTAAGAGACAGGAAAAGTGTGCGTCGGGGACGCACAAATACAGAGGAGTGTTTTATATGATGAATGGTGCAAAAGCCATTATGAAGAAGTACAATGAGGTCAGCCTCATCCTTCGCATCGTCGTCGGTCTGGTCATCGGCGCGGTGCTGGCGCTTGCGGTGCCGGGTGCAGGCTGGGTCGGCGAGCTGGGCAGCCTGTTCGTCGGCGCACTGAAGGGCATCGCTCCGGTGCTGGTGTTCGTCATCGTGGCGAGCGCGCTGGCACAGGGCAGCTCCAAGCTGGACCGCCGCTTCGGTACGGTCATCTGGCTGTACATGCTCACCACCTTCCTTGCGGCTGCTATCGCTTCTATCACCAGCTTCATGTTCCCTGTGTCGGTCGTTCTGGCAGACGCTGCCCAGTCGGACGTGGTGCCGCAGGGTCTGGGCGAGGTGCTGAGCACCCTGCTCACCAACTTCGTCGCCAACCCCGTCAGCTCTCTGATGAACGGCAACTACATCGGCATCCTGTTCTGGGCCTGCATGTTCGGCCTTGCCATGAAGAACATCGGCTCTGACACCACCAAGAAGTTTCTCGCCGACACTGCCGACGCTGTGTCTCAGGTGGTGCGCTGGATCATCAATCTGGCTCCCTTCGGCATCATGGGTCTGGTGTACACCAATGTGGCCGGTAACGGTCTGGCCATCTTTACCCAGTACGGCAAGCTGCTGGCCCTGCTGGTGGGTACCATGCTCTTCATGGCGTTCATCGTTTCGCCCTTTATCATGTTCATCTATCTGCGCTGCAACCCGTATCCGCTGGTGTTCCGCTGCCTGAAGGAGTCCGGCCTGACCGCTTTCTTCACCCGCAGCTCTGCGGCCAACATCCCCGTCAACATGGCCCTGTGCGAGAAGCTGGGCCTCGATAAGGATATGTATTCCGTCTCCATCCCTCTGGGCGCTACCATCAATATGGATGGTGCGGCTATCACCATCACCATCATGACGCTGGCTGCGGCCAACACGCTGGGCATCCCCGTGACCCTGCCTGCTGCTATCGTCCTGAGCGCCATGTCCGCTCTGGGTGCCTGCGGCGCTTCCGGCGTGGCCGGCGGCTCTCTGCTGCTCATCCCCATGGCCTGCTCTCTGTTTGGCATCTCCAACGATGTGGCCATGCAGATGGTCGGTGTCGGCTTCATCATCGGCGTGATCCAGGACTCTGTGGAGACTGCGCTGAACTCCGCCGGCGACGTGGAGTTCGCCGCGACCGCTGAGTATCATCAGTGGCTCAAGCAGGGCAAGCCCCTGCCGGACTTCCTCCGCAAGTAATATGCAGAACAAAATGGCTGGGGCCTCGCGGCCCCAGCCATTTTTCTGTATGAGCTCAGTCCATGAGCTTTGCTTTCTGCAGAGCGGTGATGATGAGGGGGATGAGCACCAGCTGTGCGATGATGCCCGGCACAGCGGTGAAGAGCGCACCGGACAGGAAGGCCGAGAACGGGAAGCTCGAGCCGGACAGGCCCGCCAGCACGAAGCGGACCGCGCCCCAGACGAGGCGGCCAGCTACCATGGCCGCCGCGAGGGTGGCGTAGGTCATGGGCAGGGTGTGCTTCACCCGGCGGTAGAGCCAGCCGGACACAGCGCCGTAAGCTGCCAGCTCAAAAGCCATCGAAATGGCGATGGGGAACATCGGGGGCATCCCGAAGAGCACCGAGCGGAGCAGCGGGGCCGCAAAGCCCACAGCCAGACCCCAAGGTCCGCCCAGCACGAAGCCGCAGAGCAGGATGGGGAAATGCATCGGGCAGAGCATATTGCCTACCTGCGGCAGATGGCCCGTCACCATGGGCAGCACGAAGGCCAGCGCCAGAAAGAGTGCGGCCAGCACGACATTGCGGGCCGGAGAAGAGTTTTTGGTTTTCATCTGTTTCCTCCTGTGACTGCGCCGCAGAAAAACAAAAAAAGGGGCCTGCCAGTCGGCTTGCAAGCCAACGGCAGACCCCTTCATGGCGTCTGTTTCAAAAATGCGGCGGCTGAAAATAGTGTAAGGCGGGCTTCGGCCCGCAGGCCCGGCTTCCTGCCGGAAATCGTGAAAATTATAGCAGAGTGCCGCAGGATTTGTCAAGACAGCCCCGGACAGGCTGCAAATTGACCAAAAAAGAAAGCGTTTGGAGCAGTTTTTGACCGCCTGTGTACATTTTGCTGAAAGAAGCTTGACCTTTTTGCACAGAATAGATAATATAAACTTGAATTATAGCGCAATGGGGCGGCGGGAGCTGTGCCTTGCGCGGCTGTATACTTGCAACTTCTGAGGTTCATACGGGAGGACCATCATGACAAATGCAGAAAAGCTTACCCTTGCCAAGCACGCCTGTCACATCCGCATGGGCGTGATCGAGGGAACTCACAGCGCCAAGTGCGGCCATCCGGGCGGCAGTCTGGACATCGCCGAGGTGCTGTCTTACCTCTACTTCGTGGATATGAACATCGACCCCAAGGAGCCGAAAAAACCGGACCGCGACCGCTTCGTGCTGTCCAAGGGCCATGCAGCTCCGGCACTTTACGCCACGCTGGCCGAGCGCGGGTTCTTCCCGGTGGAAGACCTCAAGACCCTGCGCAAGATCGGCAGCTACCTGCAGGGCCACCCCAACATGAATGAGACGCCGGGCGTGGATATGTCCACCGGCAGTCTGGGTCAGGGCGTGTCTGCCGCCTGCGGCATGGCTCTGGGCGCAAAGCACAGCGGCAAGCCCATCAATGTCTACACCATCCTCGGTGACGGTGAGGTGGAAGAGGGCGAGTGCTGGGAGGCTTTCATGTTTGCCGCCCACTATAAGCTCTCCAACCTCTGTGTCATGCTGGACCGCAACCACCTCCAGATCGACGGCACCACCGAGACGGTCATGAACAGCGCCCCGCTGGAAGAAAAGCTCAAGGCGTTCAACTTCAACGTCCTGACCATCAACGGCCACGACTACGACCAGATCGAGTCTGCCATCAAGGCGTTCCACGCCGAGAACGACAAGCCCACCTGCATCATTCTGGACACCGTCAAGGGTACTGGCGTCTCCTTTATGACCAACTCTGTGGATTGGCACGGCAAAGGCCCCAACGACGAGGAGTACGCTGTGGCCATGCAGGAGCTGAACGCAGCCTACGCCGCGCTGGAACAGGAGGACAAGTAAGATGGCAGATGTGAAAATGATCGCTACCCGCGAGAGCTACGGCAATACTCTGAAAGCACTGGCCGCTGAGGGCCACGACGACCTGGTGGTTCTGGACGCCGACCTCGCTGCCGCTACCAAGACCGGTGTGTTCCGCAAGGCTCACCCGGACCGCCACTTTGACTGCGGCATCGCCGAGGCCAACATGATGGGCGTCGCCGCCGGCCTGTCCACCATGGGCTATGTTCCCTTTGTGTCCAGCTTTGCAATGTTCGCTGCGGGCCGTGCCTTTGAGCAGATCCGCAACTCCGTGGCCTACCCCCACCTGAACGTGAAGATCGGCGCTACCCACGGCGGTATCTCCGTCGGTGAGGACGGCGCTTCTCACCAGTGCTGCGAGGACTTCGCCCTCATGCGCAGCCTGCCCGGCATGACCATCATCTGCCCCGCCGACGACGTGGAAGCACGCGCTGCTGTCCGCGCCGCCTACGAGATGCAGGGTCCTGTCTACCTTCGCTTTGGCCGTCTGGCTGTTCCCGTGTTCCACGACGAGGCCAACTATCACTTCGAGATCGGCAAGGGCGAGCAGCTCACCGAGGGCAATGACATCGCCATCGTGGCTACCGGCCTGATGGTCAACGAGGCCCGCAAGGCCGCCGAGACCCTGGCCGCCGAGGGCATCCACGCCCGCGTCATCAACATCCACACCATCAAGCCTCTGGATGAGGACATCATCCTCAAGGCTGCCAGGGAGTGCGGCAAGATCGTCACCGCCGAGGAGCACAACGTCATCGGCGGTCTGGGCGAGGCTGTCTGCTCCCTGCTCAGCGAGAAGCTGCCTACCCCTGTCCGCCGCGTCGGCGTGCAGGACAAGTTCGGCTGCTCCGGCCCCGCATGGGACCTGCTGAAGGAGTATGGTCTGGACGCTGCCACCATCTGCAAGACTGCAAAGGAAATGCTGGGCAAGTAAGCTCTTTCTCTGAAATAACGAACGCCGCTGTGCATTGCACGGCGGCGTTTTTGCATCTCACAGAGCTTTCATCAGCTTTTCCCTCTCGGCGTACACCTCGGCGAAGACTTTGCGCAGGGTGCATATCTCGGGGCGGGGGTCATCCCGCAGGGTCAGAAGGCGGGTGTCCGGGATGGACAGATGCAGCGGGATGTGCCACCCGGCAGGGAAAGCCGGGTATATCATCGGGCAGAGGAACATCCCCCGCCCAGCCAGAAGCTCGGCGTAGACCGACTCGTAGTTTTCCACCATCCGCCAGACCGGTGTGGAATAGGGCATCCCCGGCTGCTTCTGGGCGAAATCCACCATGTCCTGATAGAGGGGCTCGTAAAATATCTGCTGTCCGGCAAGGTCAGAAAGCTCGACGCTGCTTTGGCCGGAGAATGGGTGCTCCGGCGCGGTGATGAGGTAAAACCGGTTGCCGATGATGGTCTCACAGCGTATCTCTGGCGGCAGCGGGCCGAAGGGAAGGTAGAGCGCCGCGTCTGCCTCGGTGCAGAGCATGTGGTGGTAGCTGGAGGGGACAGGCGTGGTGTCCACTTTGAACTCATAGCCCGGCAGCGCGGCGTGGAGCCTTGCCATCAGGATGGGGTAGATGGGGTCCCGCTGCAAAAGCACCGGCGGCAGGCGGAGAGTCAGGGTGTGGTGGGTGCCGAAGCCTTTCAGCGCCGTGCGGGCGTTGAGGATGCCGCGGTAGATGTCTTCCGCATGGGGCAGCAGGGCGCGGCCCGCCTCGGTGAGGGCCACCTGCGTCGTCGTGCGGCGGAACAGTGCGGCGTCCAGCTCCTTTTCGAGGCTGCGTATCTGGTAGCTCAGGGCGGGCTGGGTGCAGTAGAGTTCCCGCGCGGCGGCGGAGAAATTCAGCGTCCGGCTCACGGTGAGAAAGCAGAGAAGCTGGTGCTCGTTCATGACAAAAAACTCCTTTTCGGCGGCGGGACATCCGTACAGCCTCAGTATAGCAGGAAATAGGGTACTTATAAAGCTTTTTTATCAGGATGCTTAAGATTTTTTAATTCCCTTTTACTTCGTTATATTTTATACTATCTCTCGGAAGAACGATTTTCTGCCTGAAAACGTCGAAAGAAGAAAGAGCAAGGAGCATTCCAGATGAAAAAGATCTCTCGTAAAGGCTTCCTGAAGGTTGCCGCCGCTGCCGCTATGAGCGGCGTTACCGCCAGCGCACTGGCCGCCTGCAACGCAGGCTCTTCCAGCAGCACCGCCGCCTCCACCGGCGAGGCCATCTACACCCCCGGCACTTACACCGGCACCGCCGCCGGCATCGGTGAGGTGAAGGTCACCATGACCTTCAGCGAGACCGCCATCACCGACGTGGTCATTGACGCCTCCAACGAGACCGAGAGCATCGGCGGCGTGGCAGCCCCCACCCTGAAAGACGCCCTGATGGCTGCTCAGAGCACCGAGATCGACAACATCTCCGGCGCTACCATCACCACCAACGCCGTCAAGAAGGCCGCCGCAAGCTGCATCGAGCAGGCAATGGGCGTCCACACCGCAGGCGGCGACACCGCTGCATCTTCCTCCGATGAGGACTGGCTGGGTACCGAGCCGGAGATCGACGAGAGCAAGGTCGCCAAGACCGTTGACGTGGATGTGGCAGTCGTGGGCTGCGGCATCGCAGGCGTTGCCGCCTGCCGCAGCGTCGCTGAGGACGGCGGTCTGGTGGCTGCTTTTGAGAAGGCCGACGGCCCCCAGTGCCGCAGCGGCGAGTACGCCGTCATCAACGGCAAGGTGCAGGCCAAGTGGGGCCGCGACACCTGGACCCGTGAGCAGATCGACGACATCATCGACTCCCACATGGTGGAGAGCACCTACCGCTGCAAGCGCAGCATCATGAGCAAGTGGGCCCACAACATCGGCGAGACCTTCGACTGGTGGGTGGAGGCAAACCCCGACCTGTATTACGCCGAGACCACCCGCAGCGCTATTCCCGACGAGAGCGCGGACAATTTCATCATCCCCATCTTCTACCCGCTGCCCGAGCACTACGACTGGAAGCAGGAGCGCTTCCCCTGCTACCCCACTTCCGTCGAGTTCAAGCCCGACCAGCACGTCACCGTCGAGGCCAATATGCAGAAAGCCATCGACACCGGCAATGTCCAGACCTTCTACGGCTGCTTCGTTGAGAAGCTCATCATGGATAATGGCCGCTGCGTGGGCCTCTACGCCCGCGATGCCGCCACCGGCGAGTACATCAAGTGCAACGCCTCCAAGGGCGTCATCCTCTCCACCGGCGACTACTCCCAGAACACCAAGATGCTCAAGCACTTCTGCCCCGAGGTCATTGAGAACAACATCCAGTGCCTGTTCACCAATGTGGACGTGGAGGGCAACTTCACCAACCAGGGCGACGGCATCCAGCTGGGTATGTGGGCCGGCGCTCAGGTGCAGCAGAGCCACGCCCCAATGATCCACCACATGGGCGGCGGCGCCGACCTCGCCGGCGTAGGCGTCATGGGCAATGCAGGCTTCCTGAACCTCGACCTCAACGGCAAGCGCTTCATGAACGAGGACCTGCCCGGCCAGCAGCTGGAAAACCAGATCGAGCTGCAGAAGAACCGCGAGAGCTGGCAGATCTTCGACTCCAACTGGCCTGAGCAGCTGCCCTATATGCCCGCAGCCCACGGCGGTGCCTGCTACTATGAGGACTATGCCAGTGAGGACGAAGGCCCCAAGAACAACACTATCTACCGCAACTACAAGAGCCCCTATCAGTTGGAAGCTGCTGTGGCCGATGGCCGCGCTGTGAAGGCCGACACGCTGGAAGAGCTGGTGGCAAAGATCTACCCGGACGATACTGCCGCCCAGCAGACCGCTCTGGACTCCATCCAGCGCTACAACGAGTTGGCCAAGGCCGGTTACGATGAGGACTTCCACAAGCCCGCTTCCCGTATGTGGGCAGTCGAAAACGGCCCCTTCTACGCCGACAAGTTTACCACCGCTCTGCTGCTGGTCTGCATCGGAGGCCTCGAGAGCGACGAGGACTGCCACACCTTCGACGCCGACCGCAATGTCATCCCCGGCCTGTACGTCGCCGGCAACATCCAGGGCAACCGCTTTGCCACCGAGTACCCCATCGGCCTGAAGGGCGTCAGCCACTCCATGGCCATGTACTACGGCTACGTCGCCGGAAAGAACGCCCTGAAGGACATCTGAGCCTGAAATCGCAAAATAATTTCCAGAGCCCGGAGCAGAAAATGCCTGCCCCGGGCTTTTTATGTGACTTGCTCACGGAAAAACGCCGGAGTTTGGAGTATACTGTCCTTGTCAGATGAAAAAACACTCTTTATGGAGGGAAACGATATGGCAGTCATCACCATCACGAAAGAAAACTTTGAGGCCGAGGTGCTGAAGAGCGCTCAGCCCGTCCTGCTCGATTTCTGGGCCGCATGGTGCGGCCCCTGCCGGATGCTGAGCCCCATCGTGGACGAGGTGGCCGAGGAGCGCACCGACGTCAAGGTGGGCAAGGTCAATGTGGACGAGCAGCCCGATCTGGCCGCCGAGTTCGGCGTCATGAGCATCCCCACCCTGCTGCTGTTCGAGAACGGTAAGCTGGTTCGTCAGGCCGTCGGCGCACGTCCCAAGAGCGGCGTGCTGGAACTGCTGGGCTGAGAATAAAACGGCGAGGAGCCGCTGCACGGAAAACGCTGTGCGGCGGCTCCTTTTTTGCGCCTGCATCATCTCAAAGCGGGCTTTCGTGAAATCATTTCGCCTTTCTGTACAAACGCACAGAAAAATCGTATCATAAAAATGAAAACACGGTCACTTTCACACTTTACAACTTTATCTAGATAAAGTAAAATAACCTTATCATAAGACAAAAGCGCCCGGGAAAAGGCGGGGCGCAGGGGCCGGGGCGGGCAAGCGCCCGGTGAAAAGTGAGGGAAAAGGTATGAAATTTGACATCTCCTGCTTACAGCCGAAGGAACAGGCCTCTTTCGCGCTGCGGGCGCTGTATGAGGCGGCGGGCTGCCGCAAATATCACATGGGCCGGTTCGAGGAGTACGGGCTGTATCAGGAGAACCGCAGCTTCCTCTCGTCGGAGCAGGTCATCACCTTTACCGATCTGGACGGGCGGCTGCTGGCACTGAAACCCGACGTGACCCTCTCCATTGCCAAGACGGCCCAGCCCGCGCCGGGCGAGACACTGCGCTACTACTATCACGAAAATGTCTACCGCCCCTCGGCAGAAAGCCACACCTTCAAGGAGATCGGCCAGATGGGCCTTGAGATGCTGGGCGATGTGGGCGAAGTACAGGTGCGGCAGGCGGTGTCGCTGGCAGCACAGTCCCTCGAGCAGCTGGGCCAGCCGTGGGTGCTGGAAGTGAGCCACATGGGCTATCTGTTCGGTCTGCTGGATGCGCTGGACGTGCCGGAAGCTTCCCGCGCCGCCCTGCTGGCAAAGCTGAAAGCGAAAAACCTCCACGAGCTGAAAGCGGCGGCATCCGCCGCCGGGCCGGATGAGGCCGGTGCCGACGCGCTGGCGGGGCTGATGAGCCTCTGCGGCAGCTGTGAGGATGTGCTTCCCCGTGTGGAAGCCGCCTGCCGGAACGAGCGGATGGAAGCCGCCGCTGCCGAGCTGAAAGCCATCACCGAAGAGCTGGCTGGTGCAGGCGGCAGCATCCGTCTGGACATGACGCTGGCCGGTGAGATGGAATATTACAACGGTCTTGTGTTTCAGGGCTATCTGGAGTCGCTTCCCCGTCCGGTGCTCAAGGGCGGGCGGTATGACCTGCTGATGCAGAAGTTCACCCCGGGCGCGGGGGCCATCGGCTTTGCGGTCTATCTCGACGAGCTGGACCGCCTGAGCGCCCCGCTCCCGCCGGTGCAGCAGCAGAAAACCGAAAAGACCATGCTGAACGTAGCTCTGCCGAAGGGCCGTCTCGGCGACAAGGTCTATGGCCTGCTGGCTGGTATCGGCTACGGCTGCCCCGAAGACTACAACGCCACCCGCAAACTGGTGGTGGAGAACCCCGCCGCCGGCATCCGGTACTTCCTCGTCAAGCCCAGCGACGTTGCGATCTACGTCGAGCACGGCGCGGCAGACGTGGGCATCGTGGGCAAGGACATCCTGACGGAAGCGTCTGCCGATGTCTACGAGCTGCTGGACACCGGCCTCGGAAAGTGCCGGATGTGCGTCGCCGCCCCGGCAGATTACAAAGACGACCCCAGCCGCCCGGTGCGGGTGGCAACCAAATTCGTCAACATCGCCAAGAGCTATTATGCATCCATCGGGCGGGACATCGACATCATCAAGCTGAACGGCTCCATTGAGCTGGCCCCCATCCTGGGCCTGTCCGACGTCATCGTGGATATTGTGGAGACGGGTACGACCCTGCGGGAAAACGGTTTGCGGGTGGTGACGGAGTTCATGCCCATCTCGGCCCGCTTCATCGCCAATAAGGCCAGCTACCAGTTCAAGCACCGCGAAATGGACGAGATGCTCGAAAAGCTGCGTGCCGCCCTTGCCGCAAAGGAGGAGAAAAAATGATAAAGCTGTATCACTTCGATGAACTGAAGCCCGAAGAGATATTGAACCGTGACATCCGCGCGGAGAAGAATGTGGAAGACGTGGTGGACGGCATCATTGCCGATGTCCGCGCCCGGGGCGACGAGGCCCTGAAAGAATACGCCCTCAAGTTCGACGGTGCCAAGCTGGATAACATCCAGGTGACGCAGGAGGAAATTGAAGAAGCCTTTGCGAATATGGACGGCTATTTCCTCGAAACGCTGCGGGAGGCCGCCGCCAACATCGAGGCCTTCCACCGCCAGCAGGTGCATAAAAATTTTGTGATGAACGACAAGCCCGGCATCGTGCTGGGCCAGAAATACACCCCCATCGAGAAGGCGGGCGTCTACGTCCCGGGCGGCACGGCGGCGTATCCTTCCACCGTCCTGATGGATGTCATCCCGGCCAAGGTGGCGGGCGTTTCGGAGATCGTCATGACGACTCCCGCCGGTAAGGACGGTAAGATCGATCCGGTCATCCTCGCCGCCGCGGCCACCGCAGGCGTGACCAGGATCTTCAAGACCGGCGGCGCACAGGCCGTGGCCGCGCTGGCCTACGGCACCCAGAGCATCCCGGCGGTGGATAAGATCGTCGGCCCGGGCAATATCTATGTCGCCACTGCCAAGAGGAAGGTCTTTGGCAAGGTGGGCATCGACATGATAGCAGGCCCCAGCGAGATCCTGGTTCTGGCCGACGGCGGCTGTGACCCCGCCTGGGTGGCCGCCGACCTGCTGAGTCAGGCCGAGCACGACAGGCTGGCAAGCCCCGTCCTCGTCACTGACAGCGCTGAGCTGGCCAAGGCCGTGCAGGCAGAGCTGGAAGTCCAGATCCCCCAGCTGCCCCGCGCCG
>OGHY01000797.1_pt1 | contig 16019 bp, 17 predicted proteins | sample 1571541 | NCBI WGS metagenome assembly OGHY01 (sample SAMEA2581943, study PRJEB24529) | metagenome | biome: Human gut stool | place: China | collected 2011
CGTCACCAACACCGCCGTGCGGGATGAGTTCAAGCACTGCAACGCCTACGCCCGCCCCGAGTGCAAGGACTGCTGGGCCAAGCTCTACTGCTCTGGCGGCTGTGCAGCCAACGCCTACCACGCCACCGGCAGCATCACCGGCGTCTACGAGTACGGCTGTGAGCTGTTCAAGAAGCGCGTCGAGTGCGCCATCATGATAAAAGTTGCTGAGAACCAGGAGCTGGCAGCTCAGGGCATCGAAGTTCCCATCGAGCTGGGCGGCACCTGCAACGCCTGCGCAGACGGCGAAGCCTGCGAATAAAGCCATGAACACTCCTGTCGTCGATTTTGTCCGTCGCTACGCCCAGCAGCACACTACCCGGATGCATATGCCGGGCCACAAGGGCCGCGGCCCGCTGGGCTGTGAAGAGCTGGACATCACCGAAATTGCGGGAGCAGACGAGCTGTACGAAGCCGAGGGCATCATCGCTCAGAGCGAGGCCAACGCGACGCAGCTCTTCGGCACTGCCCGCACCTATTACAGCACCGAGGGCAGCAGCCAGTGCATCCGGGCCATGCTCCACCTTGCGCTCCAAATGCGGCCCGCAAAGGCAGGCCGTCCTGTCCTGCTGGCGGCGCGGAACGCCCACAAGGCCCTGCTTTACGCGTCGGCTCTGCTGGACTTCGACATCCAGTGGCTCTGGCCCGCGCCGGACGCCGCCGGGGCGCTCTGCACCTGCCCTGTGGAACCGGAAGCTCTTGCCTCTGCGCTGGACGAGCTGTCCGCCGAGGGCCGTACGCCCTTCGGCGTCTACCTCACCAGCCCGGACTATCTGGGCTTCGTGCAGGATGTCGCGGGGCTGTCGGCAGTCTGCCACGCCCACGGCCTGCCCCTTCTGGTGGACAACGCTCACGGCGCCTATCTCCATTTTTTGAAGGAGGGTAGCCGCCACCCCATCCAGCTGGGCGCAGACCTCTGCTGTGACTCGGCCCACAAGACGCTGCCTGTCCTCACGGGCGGTGCGTATTTCCATCTTGGGCCATCGGTGCAGGCCGACGAGGCCGCGGTGCGCAATGCGCTGGCTCTCTTCGGCTCCACCAGCCCCTCTTATCTCATTTTGCAGTCGCTGGACGCCGCCAACGCGGTTCTGGCCGACAGCTTCCGGGAGAAGCTGGACATCTGCCGCTGGCGGCTGGGGATGCTCTGCCGGGAGCTGGATGCCCTCCGGCCCGGGCTGGTACCCCCCCTCACCGGGGCGCACCGTGAACCCCTCAAGCTGACGCTGGACGCCGCCGCGCTGGGGCTTTCCGGCCAGCAGCTGGCGCAGGCTCTGCGGGAGCGGGGTGTGGAGTGCGAGTATGCCGACCCCCGTTACGTCGTGCTGATGCCTTCCGCCGAGAGTTCTGCGGCAGAGTTTGCCTGCCTGCAAACGGCCCTGCACGCCATCTGCGATGAGGCCCCTGCTGCCGATGTCTCCGTTACGACTGACGATCCTGCCGCTTTCGCGGCATTGGCCGGGGCGCTCGAGGCACAGCCCCGCCGCTTCACCATCCGGGAAGCTGTCCTTGCACCGCAGGAGATGATCCCTGCCGCCGAGGCCGTGGGCCGCATCTGCGCCGCACCGGCGGTCTCCTGCCCGCCTGCCATCCCCATCGTGGTCAGCGGTGAGACGGTCCCGCCGGAGGCCCTCCCCCTCTTTGCCCGCTATGGCATCGAGAAGGCGGCGGTTGTAAAAGAATAAAGTGCAAAAATCATTTTCGTACTCTTCATCCTCTTTTTTCACTCTATATTCAGAGTCCCCCTAAGATTCAGCTAAAAGTCCCGCACATTTCTTGACAGGCTTCACATATTCTGGTTTAATAGAATTGGATAAAAGGGAGTAAAGGGCGCTCCACCTTATGGGAGCGCTGCATGGCAGCGTCAACACGGCAGAAATGCCCGATGTCATGTGTTCGCTTGAGACTTTTGTCACAGTAATTGGTGCTGTGGCGGAAGTCTCTTTTTTCGTCATTGCACCGCAGATTTCAAAGGAGGCAATGACATGGATTTCTGGAACGCATTCGCCAGTCTCTTTTCCAATTTCGGGAACCTGACCTGGCAGATGGTGGTGATGTGGGGCATCGGCGCCCTGCTCATCTACCTTGCCATCGTAAAAAAGATGGAGCCGAGCCTGCTTCTCCCCATGGGCTTCGGAGCCATCCTCGTCAACCTGCCCTTATCGGGCGCTATCACGCAGGGCGACACCGTCGGCCCCATCTCGGCTCTGTTTGAGGCCGGAATGTCCAACGAGCTGTTCCCCCTGCTGCTCTTCATCGGCATCGGTGCGATGATAGACTTCGGCCCGCTGCTCGAGAAGCCGTGGCTGATGCTCTTCGGCGCAGCGGCGCAGTTCGGCATCTTCTTCACCCTCTTCCTCGCGGGCTTCTTCTTCGATTTGAAGGACGCCGCTTCCATCGCCGTCATCGGCGCGGCAGACGGCCCCACGGCCATCTTCGTGGCCAACGTCCTGCACTCCCAGTACCTTGGTGCCATCATGGTGGCGGCCTACAGCTACATGGCGCTGGTCCCCATCGTGCAGCCGCCGGTCATCAAGCTGCTGACCACCCAGAAGGAACGCCGCATCCGGATGCCCTACCAGAAGGGCAGTGTCAGCCAGCTGACCAAGATCTTGTTTCCCATCGTCGTGACCATCATCGCCGGACTCGTGGCTCCGGCCAGTGTAGCACTGGTGGGCTTTCTGATGTTCGGCAACCTGCTGCGGGAGTGCGGTGTGCTGAACACCCTGAGTGAAACGGCGCAGAACGTCCTCGCAAACCTCATCACCATCGTGCTGGGCCTGACCGTGGCCGGCCAGATGACCGCTGACAAGTTCGTGCGGCCCGACACTCTGCTCATCCTTGCACTGGGCCTCGTGGCCTTTGTGTTTGACACCGCCGGCGGTGTGCTGTTCGCAAAGCTGGTGAATCTCTTCCTCCCGGAGGGCAAAAAGCTCAACCCCATGATCGGTGCTGCCGGCATCTCTGCCTTCCCTATGAGCGGCCGCGTCGTCAACAAGCTGGGCCTCGAGGAGGACAACCAGAATTTCCTGCTGATGTACTCCATCAGTGTCAACGTCTCGGGCCAGATAGCCTCTGTCATCGCCGGCGGACTGCTGCTGACCCTGCTGAGCTAAAGGAGGGACTGATATGCTGCATCTTACTTCGTGGATGACGACTCTGCCCATCATGGTCATCGGGATGGTGAGCATCGTGCTGGTCATCGGCGTCATCGTGCTGGCTGTGATGCTTTTGAACAAGCTGGCAAGCCGGAAATAACTGCAAAGGGCTGCTGTACGACGCTGTACAGCAGCCCTTGTTTTATTTATCAGCCCGCGCCTTTCAGATAGCCGTTCGGGTCGATGATTTTTTCTACCGTCAGCTTTCCGTCTGCATATGTCATCTCGAGGACGCCGCAGTTGCCGATAAAATCGGTGACCTCGCCCGCCTTTTCCGGGAATTCAGTCAAAAAGCGCCGGATGGCCATGCCGTGGGAGACGATAAGGATGCACTCCCCTGCCGTGTGTTCGGCGATGTCCTTCACGGCCCCGTATACCCGCTCGGTGAAGGCATCCAGGTCTTCGCCGCCGTACTTCACAAAGTAGTCGCCGTAAGGGTACGTCGGGTTTTCACTGATGGGCGAGGCTTCCTTCATACCGAGGAAAATTTCCTTGAGATCTTTGCGGCGGGTGTAGGGCATCCCGCCTGAGACGATCTCCGCTGTGTCGCAGGCCCGCTCTGACGTGGAGCTGTAGACCTCATCAAAATGGACGTTGTGGGCATCGAACCACGCTTTTGCCGCCTTTGCCTGCCGGATGCCGTTTTCCGTCAGGGGCGAGTCGCACTGGCCCTGATTGACGTCCATGGTGTTGAAAAGCGTTTCACCGTGACGCATGAGGTAGATTTTTTTCATGAAAGAGTCTCCTTCCCGCTTTTTCTACCAGTATAGCACACCGCCTGGGCGGGTGCCAAAATTACAGAGCATTCGGATTTACGATAATACGTCATTTGAAAATTTTCAGTTGATTCCAAGCTCTTTCATCAGCTCAGCACGGCTCTCACCTTTCACGATGCCTCTGTTTTCCACTTTATCAAGCACATCACACATATTGCGTGGGCCTCCTTTCCAGCGTCAAAGTCACTGCGTGTCCAAAAGATAAGGTCTCAACATCTCAACCAGTTCGTAAACTTTCGTTCCGGGTGCTGACTCAGAGGGTTTCCGTCCTTCATTTTGCTTGTCCAATCGCTTTGCATTGGCAATTGCAATGTCCATGTAATGTCCATGTAAGGTCGCAGCACTTTATACATATCCGGGCGGTTCTTCTCGTAACTCCCTGCACCAATGTTTTTCAGCCCATCGCTCAGCTTCGGCCAGTAACGAGATCTGTCAATATCAGTATCCATATACATAAAATGCAGCAAATACCACAGTTCTACGCACTGGTTCGACCATACAGCATGGTAAATCGTCTCACCTTGTGTACTGTATTCTTCGCACCGCTGTGCTACCATGTCAATATTTTCTGCCGGAAAATCATCTGTGTCATAGACAATCCAGACGTGCTTAAACACAATGCCGTTATTCTGAACGTATTGACGAGCTTTCATCAACAAATTCACCGTATTGTCGCCAACGCCCTCTACCTTTAGCTGGATTCTATCACGGTACTTAGCATTGATGATTTTCTGAATTGCGCCAAAATACTGCGGCTCGGTTTCTGTACCTTCAGATGCAATCAAGTGGTATTCCGGCTGAATCATCCTTGCTTTATCACGGCGATTCTTCATCCAGCTTTTTCCAAGGTCACTCTTTTTCGGAGGCTTCAGACTCATGCCCAGTCCCTCCCTGTCAGCATATTGGAAAGGTAGGGATCTGCACCATATCGACCTTCCAGATACTGCTTGTCAAAGGCCGCTGTGCTCTTGACGCGAGTATTGTCCTCCTGCCGGAATTCGTAAAGCGAATAAATCTCGCTCTCATGATTGTCATTCATTGCGGCAAACCAAATTTCATCACGGCGGAAAACAGTGTTTTTCATCGTAGTCAGGTCGTGAGAACTGAATAACAGTTGTGCGCCCTTCTTGTTCAGTTCTTGGTTCTTGAACATCTGAATCACATATCGGAGCAGCTTCGGATGCAGCTTGGCATCCAGTTCGTCCACAACCACTGTGCGGCCTTCCTGCAATGCTACCATCAGAACCGGCAAGGCTGCAATCATTTTCTTGGTTCCATCCGACTCTGCTTCAAAGGGAAGCTCGTAGACCTTGCCGTTGATCGTTCTTTGCGTGAACAGGTGCTTGCCATCCTCATCATAGCGATAACCGGACAAATCAATACCCACATCATTCAGTGCATGAATCAGGCTTTCCTTAGTCGTCTCACTCTTGGACACCAGCACAATGTTTTCTGCTCTGGGGTTTGCGTAGCTCTGTGTAATACAGGATTCAAACCAATTCTGCACTTCTGCAATCACAGGGATATTGTAGTTGATTGCCAAAAAAGAAAGATACGGCATCTTCGGGTTGACGTCCAAGTTGATGCTTGCCTTATTGATACTTGCACCCAATTCAATCTTCTGGCCGTCTCGTTCAAAAATCAGTCCTGTCTTCTTGCCACCAAGAGTGCGCCACAGAAGAGACTCAAAGACAATTTCTTCCTTGAGCGCAATGTAATACTGGTATTCCTTCTCGCCTACACGGAAAAACACCTGAAAAATCGTAGGCTCATTTACAGAGTTTTCATCCAGCATAAAAGGAGCCACACTGCTGCCCTGCTGGAAGATCATAGGCTGTCGATTCTTCTCCAGCGCATGGATTGGCTTTACGACAAGGTTAATCAGGCAAAAGAATGCCTGAAGCAGATTTGTCTTACCGCCACCATTAGGGCCATAGACCGCGCTGACCGGAAGCAAATCTTCCGCTTTCTCCTGCCGAATCAAGGCATCCTGAAACTCCGGAATTGCCATTGCACGGAAATCAAATGTCGTTTCATCCTTATAAGACTTAAAATTCTGAAAAGAAAATTGGCAAAGCATTCTTTCAACTCCTTTCTGTTATTATTATAGCTCATTTTCAGTTTTTATTCCAGTATTTTAGAAAATTTCATTCTTATATAAGTTTTATAGAGCGAAATCAAAGAGTAAAAAATTTTCATTTATACAAAAAACGGAGCTTCCAGCAGCATTTTATCTGCGCAAAAGCTCCGCCTCATGGTCGCTTATGATTATCTTTTAGTAGAACTGAATTTCGGCGCCGCTTTCCTCTGCAATCTGAATCACTTCATCCATGCATTGGCCCGCTTCTTCCTCTGTATCGGGGTCATATGCGTAAATATCATTCATGGTATCACCTCGCAGATGTGAGTCATTTGCTATTATTGTACCTTCTTTCCACTCACAAAACAAGACACAAAATGCCCGCTGGCTCTTGATAAAGAAAACCAGACCTGTCTGATCGGACGAAAACCATCCCAAATGTCGAAACTGGATTTATTGCAGTCTGTAATGATTTTTCCATTTGTCACAATGAAATTGAAGGGCAGAGATCGAAAATACACTACCTTTGATCAAATCGCCCTATAAGAAATCCCAAAAAGCAGTTTATTATCATCCTATTAGATTTCGATCTATGGATAACAGTGTCATAAATCACCAGATAGAATGCTATGCGTTTTTATAGTAGTTGTTCCTCCTGATCCATTTCTATTTGATTCATAACATCCTGATAAATCACAAAAAGAGGTGTTTTTATGACAATGGCAAAGAAGCTCCCACTTTTAGCACCTTTCCTTCATACGTTTGAAGTGAATGGAACGTATACCGATTGCGAAGCGAAACGCACAGTATTTATGGCAATTCAAAAAATGGTATCCGCTGGAAAATACTATCGGATTCCGTATCATGGCTCCTCGAAAAAAGGCTACTCTTACTCTTGGATGGATTGGTCAGGATGGTCATTTTCAGACCATCGGCTGTGTTTTTCAGCTGATAGGTACCACACTTTTTGCTGTAAAAGGTCATGGCATCCGCAGTATCCGTCACCTGTTCAACGTCCGGGTTGGCAAATCCACGACGGATGCGGTCTACCGCCTCTTCCCAGCTCATTCCTTCCGGCAAAGGCAGATGGCCTCTGTCATGCTCCGGGCCGTATACTTTTTTGTAGACATCATCCCGGAAGCCGAAGTAGATCACTGCGGCGATCAGAAGCCCCAAAAGGACCGACACTGCTCCGGCACCGGTTGCAACACCTGTCACCACGCCCACAACGAACCCCAGCAGCAGCCAGATCTTTAAGGAATCCAGCGCGATGCTTCTGCGGACAGATGCGGTAAACAGCGGATGAAAGCCGCTCAGATTTTTGGATTTTCCTTTGGCTTTTTTAGCTTCTGCACTGCCATCATAGATTTCAAATAGCTCTTTCATGGTTTTTCCTCCCATATCAATGGATGCGTAACCTTTTTCCGTTCGGAATGATTCAATTGAATCATTTTGATGCTTTTATTATAAAGCGTTGATTGGACACGAATATTGTCCATCCGGCAAACTTCCATTGGGATTTTCTATATGGCTTTGCGCAGAAAAACCGCCCCGGCTTCCTGTATCGGAAACCGAGGCGGTTCGTTTACTTTATGGGTTCTTTTTTCAGGCGCTCAACACCGATCAACTAGCGTTCAGTTTTTTGAAGTTTTAGTCATATCTGTATTTAGAGGACTTTCCGTACACCTTCCGGAGCGACTTTTTCAGGCTGACCACCGTTTCTTTGATGATCTTTGCCTCATCGGCAGAGCAATCTGCAAGCTGTTCGGTCATCCAGCTGTCGAACACCGGCTTTGCTTTTTTGATCTCGATGCACAGCAGCTCGTCTGCGGAGCAGTCCAGTGCGTTGATGATGTCGATCAGCGTTTTCAGGCTGGGCACGGAGTTTCCTGTCTCGATATGGCTGATGTGCGTGACCACCACGCCGACCTCATTGGCCAGCTGTTCCTGCGTCATGCCCTTTGCAAGGCGGCAGGCACGGATGCGTTTTCCGATGTCGGCGTAGTCCACCATAGTACAAGTACCCTCCGTTTTGTGAAGTGATACTTGTATTGTATGTGCAATCGACCGGGATTGTAATAACCTGAAAGTGCAGTAGACTCAAAAAGCAATTCAAAACAGCTGATTTTTCAAGGCATAAGGTTTATAATGAGCAGCGCCACTACCCCCAGAAAATTCACGATTCCAAAGGAGAGGGATACTCCCAGCAGCACCTTATATTTTTGCATTGCCGTTTCCGTCAGGTCACTTTTTCCATTTTCCATTTCTGTTTGAAGGTTCTGTTGGTACTGGGTCAGCTGTGTGCTGCTGCTCGCCGCATTTTCCGTCAGCTGCTGCACGATCACTGCCAGTTGCTCCAACACTTTTTCCTCGTCAGCATCAACCTGTTGAGAAAGCGCGTCCAGCTTTTGTTCCGCGCCGACAAATCCTTTTTCTATTACATCGCGCGATTTTTCATCTTGTTTTTCCAGCTTTTCACCAAACTGCCGGAAATTATCGTCCATCTTTTCTTCTGTTCCGGCAAAGCCCTTTTCTATCGTCTCATACGAGTTTTCCCCCTGCCTTCTCAGCTCTTCCTGTATTATTTTCTTTGCTGTTTCGATTTCTTGCTCAGTTTTCTCCATTTCTTGCAGCAGAGTCTGATTTGCCTGAGCCGCGGCTTCGTTGTCCGTTTTCATCTGATCCATGATGGTCTTTCTGGCACCAGTCACGCCTCGAGTGATATTATTTTGCAGCGTTTCCAGCTCATCCATGATGTCCGTTTTTGAATTCTTCAGAGTATCCTCTTTTGCCGTTTTTCCCATGCTTCTATCTGTTCGTGTCACAGCCTGTTTGACGGTTTCCAGCTCCGCTTTCACAGCTTCATACTGGCCGTTTTCATCGGATGCGGCCTTTTCCAGCTTCGTCTGCAATTCCTCCGTCAGCGGCTGCACAACGTAGCCCTGAAATAGTGCGCCCACCTCACTTCTTGTTTTGTTGTCTATCGTCTTATGATTTATGTCCATCACTCGTTCTCCTCAAATTCTCAAAGTCTTGTTCCGTCAGTGCCAGCAGCAAAAACAGTTTCATTTTTTCTTCTCCTGAAACACTCTGCTCCATCTGTGCCACGATCTCATCGCGCTGCTGTAAATAATGTCTTTGTGCCACTTTCAGATAGCGGGCCAATCTTTTGCTATCCTCTTGTCGAATCATCTCAATGGCAGCTTTCTGCTTTTTCAGCGCTTCCAGCTGCATCTTGGGCGCAATTTGTTCATTCAATGATTTATCACGAATAGATTTTTTCTTATTATATAAATTCATCTGCTCCCTTTTCTGGTTCTTCAAATTGCTGAGTTCTGTTTCGATTTCGTCGCACCATTTATTACAGCAACCACTTTGCAGCATCTCTTGAACGTTTACTGCCATTTCGCAGTTAAACCTTTCCAAATCTGTACATTTCACCTTCAGAAAAAATCCGCCCGGATAATACTTGGGATAATATGTTTCCCGCGACTGTTCCAAAATGTCCAGTATTGGCAAATCGGTTTTGGCTGGCTCCGCCAGCTCAGCCTGAGCAAATGTTTCACAGACCGTCTTCCAGTACAAGTCAACTTCTTCTTTCAGTCCTCTCAATACCGCTGCCAGCACCTTTCGGTCTGCGAGTGCTTCTTTTTCACTGCATCGTTGGTCTTTCAGATACCGTCCATCCGATTTATCCCGGTACAGCTGTTCCTGATTTATCGTATCCTCTGCAATCGAGTTGAGTTTATCGCCTGCGCTTCTGAAGTTTGCAGTCTGATCCTCCAGCTGACTTTTGGCCCATTCCAACTGTTTGATTTTTCGGTCCAGCGTACTGATCATATCGTCTTTTTCGAGTTCTTTGCAATCATCCCTTGCTTTTCGAAATCGCTCATCTGCACGCCGGATCTCCCCTTCTTTTTCCCTGATCTTCCGTTCCGTCTCTTCCAGCCTGTCGCTTTCGTAAGAATCTACCCGGCTTTTCAAATCTTCGATGGCCGCTCGGAACCGCTGTCCCTCCCGAGCTGTAATGGACGTTCTCAACGCTTGCAGCGTACTTTCCACGGTTTCTTTCACTTCCGCTGCATCTTCTTCGTCCAGGCTTTTCTGCATCGTATCCAGCGACTGTCCTAAATCTACTGGAAACAGCTCCATCTGTGTATTCTCGCCCAGTACGCTCTTCAGCGTCCGGGCATAAATTTCGTCGATATACTCATGAAAATTCTTTTCACGGGCAGCACGCTTCGTCCTGAAGTAACTGCGGATATTCTCTGCACTGTAGGAGCCTGTGCTAACAACTATAAAGCGCTCCGGTCGATTTTGCCACGAAACTTTTCCGGGCAGTTCCATCGACCCCAGCGACTGAATATCCGCCGCATTGCACGCTACGATGCAGACCTGCGAAAACGGGAGATATGCGTTTATCAGGTTTTCCACATGAGGCCTTTCCCTGTCATTCGCACTCTGCACACCCGGCATATCAATAATGCGAATTGAACCGACTGCGGACTCTTCCATAAAAAAACTCCGCGGAATATCGATGAACAAGATCTCGTCCGTAGAAGTTCTCTGGCCACTTTCCACGTCCTGCCGTACCTGCTGCAAAGCTCTGACCATCTCTTTCGCATCGTAATATTTCTTTTCCGGCGTCGGTTCGTCGAGCTTTGCAAAGGCCAGTGCATACTTATCCGTCGCCGACTTTGCATAAATGATCGCGGTCACTGTAGAGGAATTACCCTGCGGTGAGCCTGCACGCAGAGTGTTATAGACGTCATTGAAGTTTTCATCCCGGATGCCGATCATCTTCAAAATCAGCGTTGACTTTCCGATTTGTGACTTCCCGCATATCATGACGAGATACGTCTCATTTTCATCCTGATATTTCAAAAAGCGGTTGTCCTTTGTGGCTGTCAGGTCCTCCTTTAACTCATTGAACGCCTTTTCCTGCCAGTCTGAGCGTCTCTGAAAAAGCTGGCCGCAGTTTATGTCTTCTATCATAAGAAGTTTTCCTCCAGTTTTTCTGTACACCGGTCTGCCAACTCGTCCAGCAAATCTCTGGCTGCATTAATTTGCTTTTTGACATTGTAGATCTGCTGCGTTTTCCGGCTGCTGGAGTCCGTATCGATCAGATTTTCTTCCAGTCTCCCCCGAATCATCGCCATCTTCGCCTTATAATCTTCTACGGCGTCTTCTTCCAACTTATCATAAATCGTATCCAGTGCTACTCTGGCACGGCCATAATCATCACACTGTATCCTCGTAATGTCACGTCCAATGGCAATGGCCGCACCAGCCGCAAGCGCTCCTCCTGCAACCGTTGCCACAACGCCTACACTGACGCCAAAAGAACTCGCAATTTGCGGAATCAGATTGAGCTGTGCATCGCCGATCAGATCCATACCTGTCATACCCGCAAGGCCGACCGAAAATTTCTGCACCGAACTAGACTGCTGATAATTGTCGTACAACATTTCACTCGTTTTTCTTTGTTCTTCTGTGATCTCGCCGCCCGCCTCTTTGCTCGTACGACCTGCATCATGCAGTCTGGCCGCTGCTGCGCCAACCCCAAGAACAAAATCGCTTGCACTCTTTGCACTTTGTTCCACTCTTTCCCACGAAATCTGGCCTTCGCAGGGTTTATATTCCTCAGCGCCAATATCTTTTGCCATTGCATCATAGCACGACATACTGTAATAATACGTGCCAATTTCGACAAGCGAGGCCATCAACCGACGGCTTGAAACATTTTCAGGCACAAAATTCGGCTCATTTTTACCGCTCGGCTTTTGGAGCAGGCTATAGAGCGACTTCGGCACCTCCAAATTTTGCTTATCATCAGTCAAATGGCGCTCTTCATCTATTGACAGCAGCTTGGGCAGCGATGCATTCTGCGGATCTTCCAACGTCCGAAGAGATTTCTTCAGTGCCTCCATCCTGCACCGTTCTGGCACCAGGACGCGTTTGCAAGTATAACCCTCTTCATGTTCATACAGCGAATCTTTTACGATTTGCTCCGCTGCTTCCATATCTGCTTTGCTCACACCCAGAATCGCTTTGCGGAGGCTATGAAGTTTTCCGTTTCGCTCATCGAATTTATGGCTCAGCATATCTCGGCTCTTCTTTGCGCCCTTCCCATACTCCTCTTTCAGTTTTGTCTGATACTGCTTGACTTGGTTGGCCAGTGCCTCATCAAACTGCCGCAGAAATTTATCATTCGCGTGGCTGACAATATCTCCGTCATCCGTTGTTTCCAGAATTTCTTCGATCTCACTGAGTTTTCCCCGGATAACATCTATTTCATCCTTCAGATAATCGATGTTATTTTCCTGCGACCGCATGCTTTTACAGCCGTATAGAATGATTGCATTGTGCAGCTGCTGAATCCACTCTTCGTTTATTTCCGGCTCCGCATATGCACCTGTGCAGACTACTTGATTTTCATTTTCAATTTTCATCTCCCGCATAAAAGTCTCTCGAACTGCCGCGTTCCCATCCACAGCACTATCCGAACGGGTAATTGCGTAGATGATGTGTGCTCCAAATTTTTCCGCAAGCTCTTTCAGGTGGCGATAATTATCCTGCTGAGAAAGCAGTCTCCCATCAAACGCAAATATTGCCGCATCGGAAGAGCTGATAGCAAAGTCCACCAGAGTTTCCCGGTAACTTTTCCGTGCCTCAAAACCAGGCAGCAGGACAAACGAGGTCTTTTCGTTTTCTGTATGTTTATAAGGGACCCGCAATTCCAGATACAGCGTTGCTGCATTCGTACCCTTGGAAGCCTCCCGAAATTCTTCCGGCGACATTTCTAATTCCTGCTGATGATATTCTCCATTTGCGTCCTTCATGATCTGAATTGCGTACAATTCCGGCTTTTTGTCAGCCGTCATATCCTCTTTTTCGGTAATGAATACCGGTATCTCCTCACCGCGTTCCAGAGAAATATTCAAGCAGTCATCATCCAGCCCATAGAAGTGCTTCATCAGAGTCGTTTTGCCCGCGCCCTGCATACCGGAAACGCAAATCAGTGTTCTTTCATACATCAAGGAAGCAAGCTTTATCTTGCGCACCGAACCCATCAGTTCCCGAGCCATCCGGGCTGCGTGTTGCATATCGTTGTCTTTCCCGGGGTCATCATCTTCCGGGGCGCCGTTTTGGACATGGCCTGCCAGACGATCCATCAGCGACATGATCGTCAGGCATCGGTGGGTCAACTGATCCAGTTCCGAAAGGGAGATCAGATTCTTCTTTTCATTGCTCATTTCAACGTCTCCATTCATCGTTCAGCCATTTTATTGTGGAAAATATATCCTGCCGCAGCTCCGGCACAAGATACATTACGACAGCAGCCATTATAGTACCGCCCACCAGCCTGCGCAGGACGGTCACAGATCGGTGCTGCTCTTTTGCCTTTTTATTTAGAGTCGCAATTTTTTTCTCTTTTGCCAAAAGTCCGCTCGGAAGTCCTGCTTTCCGTCTGAACCGCTTTGGTCTGCCTGCTTTACGGTTTATCTTTTTCATACGCATAATAACACCTTTCTTTACCGTTTTTTGAAACGCTCCAGAAAGCCCTTTTTCCGCTCTACTCCCAGCTTCACATCAAGTTCTGAAACCGAATTCAGGATTTTTTCTTCTTTTACTCCACCTGTGCGGGCGTGTTTTGCTGATGCCTCCGCGCGCTTGTGCATGCTGGCGTACCAAGCATCTGTGGCCTTGAGTGTCTGCATGAATTCTGCTTCGCTACCTTCCACCTGCACACAGAACAGAAGATACTTCTGGTCCAGTGACAGCTGATAATTCCGCAATCGCTCATCCATCTTCTGGATGTTCTGACGCTCAAGCGGCGTAGAGACATGGAGTACTTCGTCATACAAAGCATCCATCCGCTTTTCCAGTTCGATCCCCATTCGAACGTCGAACTCGTGCAGCACCAGATAGGCCAGCTGCAGTGCAGCCGAAAAGTTGAAATTCAGCACGAACTCTACCGGCTCGCCGCCGCTCTTCAGCGCAGCATTGCCTGCATCTACCATGCACAGGGCACCGTTTCCCACCAGCTGCATCATGCGCAGGCTGCCCTCGCGCTCGAGCGGAACACATTCCGTCCACGGCCTGCCGTCCAGATAGTGCCGCTTGAATGCCCAGCACACTGCTGTTGCCGCTTTCTGAAAACCCAGCACCAGCCCTTGTGCAACACCAACGCGGAAATCGTACCCCCGGCGGAAGGCTTCTGTCATCACGTTACCCAGCAGTTCTTCCTCTTTGCCCACTTTTAAGCCGCTGAACATCAGCACCTCAGTGCCCGGTATGGCCAGACCCATACCGCGGCGACCGTTTCTGGCGCTGCCCTTGCTGCCTGCCACATCGGACATGCAGTGACCCAGCCAGTTTGCAAATGCCGCCACCAGCTTTTCCTTTACGCCTTTTCCCTGGACATGAATCTCGTCGCCGCTGGTATTTATAACGTAAAGTTTTCCGCCGGAGAACATCGTGCTCGTATCCCGCAGCTGGTCAATGATGGAAAAGGTAAGACCCACCAGACTCGGTGCATGTGCAAGCGATTTGATGTGATGATCTATCGCGGACAGCTCAAACATCCCACTTACATCTTTTCCGCTACGCTGGTCATAATTAATCTTGTATTTTTTCTCCAGAAATGCAATGGCACCGCTCAGGTCATTTGCTTTGCCGCCCAGCATCCGGGAATACGCCATTACGACCTTTTCCACCCGCTCGTCCGAAAAACTTTTCAGCACCGACTCAGATTTGGCATTGCTGACATCGCCAAGGAGAAATGCATCCACCAGCCCTGCCGCAGCACCGCAGAAAGCCGCCATCGCAAACTCATATCGGTCACACCATTCCTTGTTGGGGTCAACAGCCTTCATCAGGCTTTTATCCGTATAGCGTGACTTCATCAATTCCTGTCCCATCCAAGTACCCCTTAGTTTTTCAGCGAGACCTTCTCCGTCACCAAGCTGGCCAGTGTCTGCGCATTGTTCAGCATCAGCCGCAACTGCTCCGCCTCCCGATCCGAAAATTTGCTGTAATCGCTCTTGTGTATCCGCTTGACCACTGCAATATTTCCCGCAACGGTCTTACTCTGTGCCTCCGTCTTGCGGAGCAGCGAATCCACATTCTGGTCGATGCAGTTCAGCCGGTTCAGTGCTTCCATCCGTCTTTTTGCATCCTTCTCCGCATTCAGCGCCTGGTTTTTGTTGTCGATGTTCACCTTGACGCCCTTTGCCACTAGACAGACGATCGCACATCCAATGCCCACAGGCCCCACCAGCGACAGCAAAATTTCTCCACCTACAACGCCCGCACCGCCAGCGGCCAATGTGCCACCACCTAACCATGCAAGGATCGCATTGGTCGCAGCAGCACCGCTTAAAGAACTGATAGACACGCCCGCTGCGGTCGTGCCAAAGGTCGTTGCCGCCGCCAGCATAAGGTCTGCTCCAAACAGACCCGCGCCTGCACCCGCTGCAGTGCCCATGGTCAGCGCCTTATCCACTGAGCCTTTTCGGCTCTTTTCGACCTTTTTCTGAATTTTTTCCAGTTCCTTTTCAAAGTCTTGATAGCCCTTCTGTATCGTTTTGCCCGTTCGACCAAACTCTGCCGGACAGTTCGTGAGGGCCTGCATATATGCGTCGCACGCCTTCAGCTGCTCCATTGCTTCCTGCCGTGTCTTGTACAGCACCTTCGAATGTGCCAACACCTCATTGCAGCGCTTTCTGTACTGCTCATCGGCTTTTTTATCCACTTCTTCTGCATGCTCTTTTTCCAGCATATGAAACATTCTGATTTCCTCCTTTTTCAAAGAACCTTAATGAAATCCCCCTGACTCCGCACCCACATCTGGATACCCGTTCCAAACACTTCCGCTTCTACGATCCAGCCCTTTTCCGTCACCTGCAAAACCTTTGCAGTAGGCAGTCGGTCGAGCACGGATTCCAGACTCGGCCCGGTATACTC
>OGHY01000800.1_pt1 | contig 15980 bp, 10 predicted proteins | sample 1571541 | NCBI WGS metagenome assembly OGHY01 (sample SAMEA2581943, study PRJEB24529) | metagenome | biome: Human gut stool | place: China | collected 2011
TTTCCTTTTCTTTTTAACCTTTTTCATAAGCTCTAATACTTCATCGACAACTTCAGTGTTGCCGCTTTGTATCTCCTCTGTCATACAGGTCTTCATATGTTCCTGCAAAATAAGATAGCCGAAGCTTTGCATTGCACTTTCAACCGCTGCAACCTGAATGAGTATATCTCCGCAGTAGCGGTTATCGTCAAGCATTTTGATAATGCCGTTTATTTGTCCCGAAACTCTGCTTAGCCTATTCTTTAGCTGTTTTATTTCCTTATCATCACGGGGAGTGTGCTTGTGCCTGCAAGTATCACAGCAGCCGCATGACAGTTCTTTATCATTTCTGTTGTCCATGTTTTTTTGCCTCCTTACTATATTAAATACCCTTATGGGGTATCTTTTGCTGCATATATATTATATACCCCTTATGGGTATTTGTCAACCATTTTTTTTATATTTTTTTGCATAAAGCAAAAAAATATCCGCCCCCAAAAAAGGAAAGCGGATATCAATTATTCAGTTAGTAGCCGTAATACCCAGTGTCATAGCTGTAGTTGTAAGCATTTTCTTCCTGATACTGCTTGATAGCTTCGTCAATGTTTTTACAACTGCCGTAAACTATATATTGAATGAACGCAGAGTTTGCGGCAAAGTCCGGATTAAGCACGTCCATGCTATAGATGACTTCGTTTGTGAAATAGCCGTCAGCAGGTATTCTAAGCTGCTGGATATCATATTTCATATAGTCAAAAGCATTGAGGAGCAGATTTGCGATCTCACCATCAGTAAGGTCTGTGTTTATCTCAGGAAGGACTTTGTTCAGAAGCTTGTCAAGCTGAACAAGACTGAGCTTCTTGGATTCGGTTATGATCTCTGAGATAACACGTCTTTGACGCTCGGTACGCTCATAGTCGGAATTTCCTACATATCTAAGCCTTGCAAACGCAAGTGCCTGATTTCCGTTAAGATGAAGCTTTACCTTATCCTCATCATTCTTGCCTGCAAATATGTCGTCGCTTATATAGTCAGTGCCTTTCTTATTTTTAAGGTATTTGTTCTGTTCAGCCATCGGCTTCTTCATGCCCTCGGCTTCAGCCTTTGACACTTCCATGTCGATACCACCTACAGTCTCAACTATATCTATAAACGAGTAGAAATTCACTCTTGCGTATCTGTCTATCTGGATACCGAAATAATCCTCAATACACTGTTCAAGATACTCACAGCCACCGTGCCAGTAAGCGCTGTTGAGCCTGTTGCCCTCGTCAAACTGCGCCATGTAAATGTACATATCACGCATAAGGGAGGTCATTGTAATAGTCTTGTTCTTGGTGTTTATGGAAATTATCATCATAACATCGGTATTTCCACGGCTCTCCTCTTCTGTATCACGAATATCCTCGCCAATAAGCAGAATGTTCGTTACGTCCTCGCTGGATATCTTGGAGGACTGCTTTTGTAGCTGAGCCTTAAGCTCGTCCTCTTTTTCCTTTGCGTCAAATGTATCCGCCTCACTTGTAAGCTCGCTGGAATTTATAGGCGCTCTGCCTGAATTTATCTTAGTATCTTTAGTTCTGTCAAGCATTCCTGTGTAGTGGAAAAACAAACCTACGATAATGGCAATTATAATAATGAATACTACAAATATTATTCCAAGAGCAATACCCGTCTTTTTCTTCTTGCTCCAGCCTCTTTTCTTTTTTGGCGTCTTATCCTGCTTTGAATCAGACTCATGTGTCGGATCAGCTTTCTGCTGTTCCTTTGAGGGGATAGGTATGACCCCCGTAGGTCCGTTTGAGTTTGAAGCATCAAGTATCTTTCTATTTTCTATTGCATTGGATATTAGCGACTGTAAATCCTTATCTCCCTGAGTGTTGGAGGTGTTCTTGTTGTCGTTGTCCATAAAATAAACCTCGTTTCCGATTAAAGTCAGCAAGCCGGAAGTCTATAGCTCGTTTAAGCATAATACAATAATAGTATATACTATTTTACCTCAAATTACAACATAAATTTCGTACGAATTTGACTTTAAAATTACATCAATTTTTATAAAATCAAATAAAACCGCTTTAATTTATAACAATTTTACAAGAGATTATTGCAGCTATTTGATAATTTATAAAAAATTCAGAGAAAAATAGAAAAAACACTTGCCTTTTGTATAAAAATTTGTTATGATATTAGTAAGAGCGAAAAGGTGAGTTGTGTCCACATGATCTCACCTGATTTTTTTGTGTTTTATTTTTGATATATGGAGGAGAAATGATATGCCTACAAAATATGTCTTTGTAACAGGCGGTGTAGTATCAGGTCTTGGAAAGGGCATAACCGCTGCGTCACTGGGAAGATTGTTAAAAGCAAGGGGCTACAGCGTTACCATTCAGAAATTTGACCCGTATATAAATGTCGATCCAGGCACAATGTCACCTTATCAGCATGGTGAGGTTTTCGTAACTGACGATGGCGCGGAAACTGACCTTGATCTTGGTCACTATGAGAGATTTATCGACGAAAATCTTTCTATCAATTCAAATGTTACCACAGGTAAGATATACTGGACAGTTCTTAATAAGGAGAGAAGAGGAGATTATCTTGGCGGCACAGTTCAGGTCGTTCCTCATATCACCAACGAGATAAAGGATCGTCTTTACAGAGTAGGCAAATCAACTGACACAGATATAGTTATCACAGAGATCGGCGGAACAGTTGGCGATATCGAGTCCACACCATTCCTCGAGGCTATCAGACAGGCTTCTATCGAGCTTGGAAGAGAAAATTCCGTGTTTATCCATGTGTGCCTGCTGCCTTATATCTCAGGCTCAAAGGAGCTTAAATCAAAGCCTACACAGCATTCCGTAAAGGAATTGCTTTCCATAGGTATCCAGCCTAATATCCTTGTTCTTCGTTCTGAAATGGAGATACCTGAGGATATGAAGCAGAAGATAGGTCTTTTCTGCAACGTAAGAGCAGAGGACGTTATACAGAATCTTACAGCGCCATCACTTTATGAAGTGCCTCTCTGGCTTGAAAAAGAGGGCCTTGCAGATGTTGTTTGTCATCATCTTAAGCTTGAGTGCAGACAGCCAGACCTTAAAGAGTGGCAGGAAATGATAGGCAGAGTTCATAGCTGTAACAAGAAAGTAACTATCGGTCTTGTTGGCAAGTATGTTGAGCTTGAGGACGCTTATCTTTCCGTAGCAGAAGCTCTCCGTCACGGCGGTTTTGAGAACAGCGCAGAAGTTGATATCAAGTGGATACAGTCTGAAAATCTCAATGAGAACACTGTAGCTGAAATGCTCCACGGCTGCGACGGCATAATCGTACCGGGCGGCTTTGGTGACAGAGGAATCGAGGGCATGATCGAAGCTATCAAATATGCAAGAGAACATAAGATACCAATGTTCGGTATCTGCCTCGGTATGCAGATGTCTGTTGTTGAGTTCGCAAGACACGTTGCAGGACTGGAAGGGGCAAATTCTTCCGAGTTTGGTGACACTCCATATCCTGTTATAGATATAATGGATTCACAGAAGGATATCACAGAAAAGGGCGGCACGATGCGACTTGGCCTTTATCCATGTAAGCTTGCAGACAATTCAAGATGTGCTGAGATCTATTCAGCACCACAGAATCTTATCCGTGAGCGTCATCGTCACCGTTGGGAGTTCAATAATGAATACAGAAAGCTTCTTGAAGATAAGGGTCTTATGCTTGCAGGTCTTTCACCTGACGAAAAGCTTGTTGAAATAGTAGAGCTTCCAAAGAATGTACACCCATGGTTCGTTGGTGTTCAGTTCCACCCAGAGTTCAAGTCAAGACCAAACAGAGCGCACCCTCTGTTCAGAGATTTCATCAGAGCTTCTATCGAGTATTCTGAGTTTGGCGAGAAAATATAATAACATATAGTTTTTATCAAGGACAGATGATTTTTTCATCTGTTCTTTTTTTGTGCAAAAATGCAAAACGTGCAGGGAAAATGGCGTAAATATGTATGATTTGAATAAAAGTCATTGACCTTTTATGTGATGTATGATATAATCGTATTAAGTGGAGTAAAAGCTGACAGGTGGTGAGGGTTTGTTAAAAGATCTTGAGAAACCAATAGAGTATCTAAAAGGCGTTGGGGAAAAGCGTGCCGAATGCTATGAAAAGCTTGGTGTGAAAACGGTCTATGACCTGCTTTGTCATTATCCAAGAAGTTATATCGACTATACCTCCCCAGTGCCCATAGCCGACGCACCAACTAACGAGCCTTGCATAGTAAAGGGCAGAGTAGTTAAAAAACTCCCCGAAGCCCATATCAGAAAAGGTCTGTCAGTGTACAAAGTCATTTTTACCGATGACGTCACCGACCTTGTAATAGTTATCTATAACAGCGAGTATATGTATAAACAGCTTGAAGTGGATAAAGAGTATTACCTCTGCGGCAGGATAACAGGAAACCTTGTGCGAAAAGAGATAAATTCTCCTGTGATACTTTCTGCCGATACGGAAGATAAAGTCCAGCCTGTCTATCACCTCACAGAGGGTCTTAGTCAGCAAATGCTCAGAAAAACAGTAAGGCTCGCCCTGAATGTTTTTAATAAGAATATCTATGAGCCGCTGCCAAAAAGCATAATGCAAAGGTATAATTTCTGTTCTCTTGAATATGCTTTGGAGAATATACATTTTCCAAAAGATATGCACACCTGCGAGCTTGCGAAAAATCGCCTTGTCTTTGACGAGCTTCTTGTTTTGCAGCTTGGTATGCAGCTTATGAAAAGCCGAAGCCGTGAAAAAAGCGGCTTTGTGCTGAAAGCGCAGGATATGGACAGCTTTTATAATGCACTGCCTTTTACCCTCACGAACAGCCAGCAAACCGCCATAGAGGATTGTATAAGGGATATGCAGAAAGAACAGCCTATGAACAGACTCGTTCAGGGCGACGTTGGCTCGGGCAAGACCGCAGTTGCGGCAGGAGCGGCATATTTTGTGTATGAAAATGGCTGTCAGAGCGCACTTATGGCGCCTACTGAGATACTTGCAGAACAGCATTATGAAACCTTGAAAGGCTTCCTTGAACCGCTAGGCGTAAAGGTGGCACTGCTCACAGGCTCTATGACCGCAAAACAGAAAAAGCTTGTGAAAGAGGGGCTTGAAAACGGTGAATACGCCGTTGCAGTGGGAACACACGCTCTTGTTCAGCAGACAACGAAGTTCAAAAAGCTTGCCCTTGTCATAACAGACGAGCAGCACCGCTTTGGCGTTGAACAGCGTGCGGCACTTGCTTCAAAGGGTGAAAATCCCCATAAGCTTGTTATGTCAGCCACGCCTATCCCTAGAACTCTTGCCCTTATGATATACGGCGACCTTGATATTTCTGTACTGAAAGAGCTTCCTAAGGGCAGACAGCCCGTTGAAACATATGCCGTTACAGGAAAGCTTCGCGAGCGTGCTTTTAACTATGTTAAAAAATATCTTGACGAGGGCAGACAGGGTTATATAGTCTGTCCAATGATAGAGGAAAGTGATATGGACTTGCAGGATGTTAAGACCTATGCTAAAAAGCTTTCTCAGGGTACGTTTAAAGATTACACTGTGGGACTTCTTCATGGCAGAATGAGCGGTGCTCAGAAAGAACAGGTCATGAACGACTTCAAGGAGCATAAAATAGACCTGCTCGTTTCCACGACAGTTGTGGAGGTAGGAGTTGACGTGCCTAATGCGGCAATAATGGTAATAGAAAATGCTGACAGATTTGGCCTTTCCCAGCTTCACCAGCTTCGTGGTCGTGTGGGAAGAGGTAAATATAAATCAAGTTGTATCCTCATTACAGACAACGTGAATGAGGAAAGCGTGAAAAGGCTTAAAATTTTGGGCAAGACTAACGACGGCTTTAAGATATCTGAGGAAGATCTTAAACTCAGAGGTCCCGGTGACTTTTTTGGAAGCAGACAGCATGGCCTTCCTGCATTGAAGATAGCGGATATGTCACAGGATATGGATATACTAAGAAAAGCACAGGAAGCCGCACAGCTTATCAGAAACGCAGACCCTAAACTTGAGCGTACAGAAAATATATATCTAAGAGAGCTTGTGGATAAACTCTTTGATAAAACTATGTCAGATAATTGAAAGATGTAAAGTTTGAAAACTTTATCGTGCAAGATGAGATGTAAAGCATAAAGACTTTATAAAGTAAAAGAATAAAACGGAGGTAGTTATGGAGGCAATAAAATTTTTAAAGTACATTCTGTCGAGAATTGGGATAATGATCGTTCTTACGCTGTTTTCAGCCTTTGCAGGCATTGTGCTGATACCGGCTCTGGTTACGGTATTTCCGTCAAGCACATCTGCTTTCAAAAGCTTTATGACAAATAGTAATGTAGACTCATTTATAGGCTTTGCGGTCATGCTTATATTTTTCTTAAGACTTTTTTATGACGACGGAAAACGCCATGCCGCATATGAAAATTGGAGCTGGGTCAATATTACAATAGTGTATCTTCTTATGCTTCTAGTGTATTTTATTCCTGCAATATTCAGGGATTCATTCAGTCAGGAGGGCAAGGGAGATATCTTCTATAAGGTGCTTTATTATCCGTGTATATGGCTGAATGAAGGCGTGGGCATGAACTACCTTGTAAGCGTGATCCTCGGCATAGGACTTCTTCTTGCAGCGGCCTATTGTTTCTATCTGATAGCCTATAAAGTGTATGTTCATAAGCATCCTGTCATTCTCAAAAGTATGAAATCTTTTAGTGCGGGCAAGACAGATAATAAAGTATAAATTGTATTATTTGAACATAAATAAGAGTATTTACTATCAGAAATCTGTATGAACTCGCTTTAAATGTTAAATACTATTTAAAATGTTAGTTTAATTATTCTATTTGTACAAATTCGATAAATTTGTGAAGATTATTTTGTAAATAAATTAACGCTTAAAAAGCACTCAATCACTTGCGAAAAGATGAAAATAATGTTATAATTATAAAAATGCGTTTTGTGTATTTTTAAAGTTTTTTGTTATGAATGCACAAAATGTATAAATAAGTGGAGGTGTATCTACATATTATGAAGAAATTTTCCTATGTTGCTAAGGATACCTCGGGAAAAACCATAAAGGGTATCTATGAGGCTGAGGATGCACAGGAAGTACTGGACAAGATCCACGAACAAGGTCTTTTCTGTATAAGTTATACAGAAGCATTGGGCGGTGCAGGCAAACAATCTGTGCACAAGTTCAATACTAAGGAACTTGCTTTCTGCTGCCGTCAGCTTGCGGCAATGATGACATCGGGTCTTACCATTGTTAAAGCGCTCGACATTCTCTATAAGGAAGAGGAGAATAAGGGTGCAAAGGATGTTTGGAGAAGCGTTTATGACGATGTTCAGAAAGGTCAGAGCTTTACCGAGGCCCTCGATACAAGAAGAGGAAGCTTTCCGGACTTTTTCATCTCAATGGTAGACGCAGGTGAGACCTCAGGTACGCTCGATATGACAATGCAGCGTCTGAGCGATTACTATGCAAACTCAAACAAGTTGAACAATAAGGTAAAGAGTGCGATGACTTATCCTATCATACTTGGCGTTCTTTGTATCGTCATGGTAATCGGTATGTTTACGTTCATCATGCCTATATTTGCAGGTCTTATGCCAGAGGATCAGATGCCTGCACTTTCTAAGGCTCTCTTCTCATTCAGTGACTTTTTCAAGGCAAAATGGTATATCATTCTTATCGTGGTCGTTGTTTTGATATTCGGTTGGATATACGCCTTGAAAGTACCGTCAGTCAGACTTAAATTTGACTACATAAAGATAAAGATGCCTGCCGCCGGAAAGCTTATGGTAAAGATCTACGAGGGTCGTTTCGCAAGAACTCTTTCATCACTTTATTCAAGCGGTATCCCAATGGTAGAGTGTCTTGAACGTTCGTCAAGAATACTTGGAAATGCTTATGTTGATAAGATGTTCATTCAGGTAGTTGATGAAGTTAAGCAGGGCGCACCGCTTTCAGCGTCACTTGCAAAAACAGAGATATTTGAAGGAATGTTTACTTCCATCATCTATGTCGGTGAGGAATCAGGTGCTCTCGATGAGATCCTTGAGAAAACTGCTGACTACTATGAGGAAGAAGCAGACGCAGCCGTTACAAGACTTGTAGGACTTATGGAACCATTGCTCATCGTATTCATGGGTGTTGCGATCGGTCTTTGCCTTGCGGGTATCTTCCCACTGCTCTACGGTTCATTGTCAGGTCTGGAAAACTAAGGGTCTGCATTTTATGTTCGTTAATTTTAAATATCTCCTCTCCTTTAAAACGGAGAGGGAAGATATTTGTTTTGAAAAATAATTTAAGAGGTGAAGGAATAAATGCTATCATTTGATATTTCTGATAGACAAATCAACATTGTTAAAGGTGATAACTCCTCTAACAAGATAAGGATCGAGAGATCTTTGCAGGTAGACATTCCTGAGGATATGATCCTTAATGGTGAGGTCATCAACCTTTCAGGTCTGTCTGAGTTACTGCTCACTCAGATCAAGGCTGAGGACATGATGGATAAGGACGCTATCGTTACTTTTTCATCGAGCAACATCGTATTCAAGGAGCTTGTAGTTCCAAAGGCAAAGGGTAATGAGTTCCTGCTTATGGTACAGAACCATATGAGCCAGGAAATGGGTATCACAGATGAGTATTCTATCTCATATACAGTAGTAGGTGAAGCAGGCGAGGATAATCCTGGTGCAGTGAAGGTACTTGCAACAGCTTGCCCTAGTACGATAGTTGAAAGCTACAGAAAGCTTTATAACATTATGGGCATGAACCTCAGATCTGTTAACATCGGATGTAACTCTATCGCAAGAATCGTTCTTGCTGACAAGTCCAACATGGAGAAAATGCCACTGTTGGTTTGCCAGATCGATAAGAACTTCCTTGGTCTTACACTTTTTGAGAATGGACAGATGGCATTCGCCAGATACGTTCCTATCTCAGAAGAAGATTATGATTCTGACGATTATATCACTGAAGCTCTTAACGAGAACATCTTCAGAATGGAGCAGTTCAATAAGGCAAGAGGCGGTTCAGGACTTGAAAATGTTATTCTCTATGGCTTTATCGAGGACTACATCAAACTCGTTGATGCTCTTGACGGTCTTGATATAAAGGCTTCCGTTCTCGGTGTGCCTGCTCAGATCACAGGTTTCGAGAACTTCGAGTTTACAGTATTCGCTAATGCTATCGGTGCTCTCTATAAGAGAAACAAGGCAACAGAGAAGATCAACCTCCTCGAAGTCGATCAGTCCACAGGTAAGGGTGGCAGCAGCGGCATGGGTTCGCTGCTCATGACAGGCGGTATCTTCGCTGCGGCAGCCGCAGTGCTTATCGCAGGTGCAACACTTGTTATTAATCTCAGGAAGAGTTCTATCGAGAAAGATATAGACAAGACTAATGATAAGATAGCTGTTTGCAATGAGAAGATCGCCCAGAACCAGATACTTCACAATAAGATGAAGATCATGCAGGATTATTCAAACTATGTTACATCAGCAAATGCAGCTCTTGAAACACTTCCAGTCGTGTCAAGTGAGATGTTTGACGACATCAAGGAAGCTCTTGGTTCTTTCAAGTATGAAGGCTTTACATATAACCTTGAAGCTGGTACAGTAACACTTACTAAGGTTGAGCTTGATGATCAGTCAGATGTAAAAACAGCAATCGATGCCCTTGTAGGTACAGGACTCTTCCAGGAAGATGTAGGATACAACGGATATTCGATCGGTGAAGACGGCAGCTCAGGCGTAACGCTTGATTCGCTGACACTTTATCTTAAAGAAGAGGGCGAGGGTGAATAATTATGAAGTTGAATTATCGTGATAAAATGATTTTGATAGTAGTATTCGTACTGCTTATAATTGTTGCAGGTTTTATGCTCTTTATTAAGCCTGCCATTGATGAGTGTAGTCAGGCAAGCAGTGATCTGGAATCAGCAAAGGTACAGCTCAGCGAGCTTGAAGATCAGGTAGACAAGGATAAGAACCTTGCCGCTGAGATTCAGACACTTTATACAAGCACCTCACAGGTCGCAGCTAACTTCTATGATTATCAGGTAGCATACAAGGCTACTGATAAGGTTCGTGAGCTTTTTAATGTTGATGATGTAAAGATCAAAAACTCCAATATGACTATTTCATCATATGGCAGCACAGTTCTTTCGCCTTTTGCTTATGAGTCAACAGCAACAGCTACTGATTTTGACACTAAGGTAGATGAATACAATAATGCAAGCACAACTGATTCATCAGCTGCAGACGCAAACACAGATGCAAATGCAGCTGATACCAATGAAACAGCTGCACAGACAATAGGTTACTATAGCCTTAACATTCAGTTCAAAAGCTCGCTTTCAGGTTTCAAGAATTTTGCTGACAACCTGACGACAAACAACGAAAAGAGCATGGTGATCGAGAATGTTAGCATTGAAAATGTCAACGAGAGCGAGATCTCAGGCTCTATGACACTCAATATGTACGTTTTGAAGAAGCTTGCTGATCCTTCTGCCAGCTAAGAGAAAACTATTTGGTAGGATAAGGAATATTTCTTGTCCTGCCAATTAGTGCTATATAATGATTAAAAATTTTATATAAGTAATCAACTTGTGTAAAATGAAAAAAAGTATAGCATAAGTGATAATAAAACTAAGAAAGGTGGTTAATATGGAGAATACTCCGAAGAGGAAACAAAGAAACAAACCCGGAGTCGTGCTTTTCACAGCGGTTGCTGTCATGCTCATGCTGTCAATACTTTTGACTGCAACTGTTTCTTTTGTTTCGGTAAATAGGACAAAAACAAATGATAACTATAAGAGCAAACAGGCTTATCTGACAGCTTCATCTACTCTTGAAAGCTTTATTAATCAGATACAGACTGATACTGCTCCAACCAATGACCCTACTGCAAAGGCTCAGCAGAAAAAGGCCATAGATAACCTTAAAAAGCTAGCAAGTGCTAATAGCGGAAAGGGTACAACTACTAATGTCAGCTATAATGGATCAAATGGTAAAAGCGATAATATCGGTACCACAAAGATAACTGTAGCGCAGGAGGGTACAAGTGTTGCAAATATCGTTGTTACCTGTGAAACTACTTATCTGGGAAAAACTGAAAAGGTAGCAGCTCATATTTCCACGCAGTCAGTTACAAAACCTGCCGAGTATACAAATACTATCGAGCTTGTTGGTAACGGCGGCGCAGGTTACGATAACCTTAACGTTATCGGTGATATGGCTGGTATCAATAATACCACTGGTAAGGTCTATAGATTTACAAACAATACTAGTATCTATGGTTCTTATCTTATGTATGGTTCTTTGGAGGTTTCAACTCAGCCTCTTATCATGCTCAAGCCTAGTCTTGTAGATGAAAAGCAGGGTTCAACTGTTACAATTTCTGAAAACCTTGATGTTTCAAATGAATTCCACATTAACTCTACAATGGCAAGAGCAGACGGATATAACTATGTTAATATCGGTCAGAAGCTTTCCACTTCAAACCATATGGACGTTGGTTCATCAGGTTTTGATGTCGATTTGTTCTGTTGTGAAGCTAACATTGGCGGAAATGACTATACACAGTATGGTAACTTCTACGTTTATAAGGGCGCAGGTGCTTATAATGGCGATGCAACATTTGGTGCAGCTGGTCAGACGATCAATGGCTCTCTCTATGTCGAGGGTGATCTTAATGTCACAAAGTCACTTAAGGTAACAGGCTCTGTTTATGTTACCGGCACTATCACGGGTAAAGATAAGATCGTCTGCCAGGCTTCAAATATTCATGAAGGAGCTGTTCTTAGCAAAGCAGGTCGTGACGCAAAGCCACAGATACCTGTATCTGCTGATGCCTATGTATATTATCCGGAAGATTTCTTCATGAGCAATGATACTAATGTGACAACGATCTCTGAACAATATCAGGCTTTCTATAATGGCAAAAACACTAAAACTTTCAATACCTTTGCAAGCGATCCAAGCTATTGGAATAATGTTGACTACACGCTTACTGAGCTAATAGACCTTACAGGAACAGGAGCTAAGACTTCAGTTACAAGCCGCTACAAATTGAGAATAACATCAAGCTGTACATGGGCATCTGATCTTTCGTTCAATGATTTTGGCAATGGTTCAAGGATCCTCGTTGATGTTTCTGATTCTTCAGGCGATATTGTTATAAGACTTCAAAATGGTCTTAGTCTTGATTCAAGCTGGTCTCCAACTATAGTTGTCAGAAATCGTTCAACTATAATTGATACAACTACAGGTGACAGAAAATACAACTGCTATTTTGTTTCAGACTCAGGCAGTGCTATTACACTTAATGGTATCGACTCAGTAACAGGCAAGTCCAAGCATTCGGGTTCAAGCGCATGTAACTATAACTTTAGTGGCTTGAAAATATTTGATTATGACACTTATGTTCGTATGTATAACTCTGATACACTAAAAAATACTAAGGGTAATCCTGGTGCTCCACAGAGCAGCTTCATCCTTAATCCAACATCAGTGGACGTTGCAGGTTCTTACAGACCATCAAACAGCAGTATCATTTTCTTATTTGCTGAGAATACAACGCTTAGCGCCACAAACAACAGTTTCTTCCAGGGTTCATTCTACTCACCAGAAGCAATGGTTAATATAGCAACAAGTGGTCTTAGTGGACTTAATGTTACAGACTCAGCAGGCGGAAAAATGACCGTTCAGTGCTGTGCAGTCGGTGTTGTTATCGCAAACAGCTTTGGTAACGCCAATACAGCGTTCTATGTATACACTAAGCCTTCAACCACTTCTGTAATGCAGAATGCGAAGGGCGGTAAGGACGATTCAGCATTCGGATATACTCTTGACAGATATGATCACTATTAATTGAAAGGAGTATACTCATGAAAAAGAACAGCAAAAATAAAAAGGGTATGACTCTTGTAGAGGTCATCATAGCAATGGCACTTTTGTCAGGTATGTCAGCTATGCTTGTTACAGTTGCTGTAGCGGCAAAAAGACAGAATCTTGAAAACTACTACCGCAACAATGAAATGTATACTCAGGCAGTAAATGCCGAGCAGTATAATGATAACAAGACCGTCAATATGAATGAGTTGAAGGTAAACAAGTTCTCTTCAAGCGGCAAAACTACAAATGAGTTTGCCCTTGAGGCAGACTTTGGAAGCGGCATAAAGTTCAATACTACAGCCTATGGCTTTAAAGCAAAGCTTAATAATATTGATGAAGACGCAGGCTATCAGCTCAAATTTCTTCAGGGCAAGGACATAAACATTACGCCTAATCCTGAAAAGAGCGTTTACTGGGTAAAGTTTTATAACAATTCAGGGGCAGATATGAATTTCTATGCTCTTACGCCTGAGCTTACAGGCGGAAAGTTCTTTGATGTAAATAATAACTCATCAGGAAATTCACTTCTTATCCCTATCGGCGACGGTGGAAATCAGCAGTTTGGCGTTGTGCTTTCAGGCGTAACAGGAAGCGATTATTTCGGCTTCTCACAGTCATCTGATCTTTACAGCAGCACTCCAACAGCCGATGCAGCTGCATTTAAGATCACAGATGCTACCTTTGACCATTATCTTGAAAAAGATGCGTCAGGTAAAGCTACAGGTTATGTAGTTATCCATTATATGGGTGGTTCTGATTACAAAAACCAGGCCGACTATGACGCTGCACAATCAACACCATAAGGAGGGAGGATCTTGAAAATGAATAAAAACCGCAAGGGTTTTACCCTTGTTGAGCTTATCGTTGTGGTAACGATTTTCGGCGTGATCCTCGGAGCTATCCTTAATATGATCAAACCTGCAAATAACGTTTATCATGACGCTGATGCAACAATGGAAAGCAATATCATAGGTTCAGGTCTTATAGACTATCTTGATGATGAGCTTAGATATTCGACCAATGTTCTTGTGCTTAAAGATTATATTGGTGTGCCTGATGTTTCAACCTCTGGTACTATCGGTGCAAGCGGTGTGACCTATTCAAATTGTATCGTTATTGACAATAATAATCTTCGTGGCTATAGTCTGGAAGACTATTCAGGCAGCGACACGGATACAGCCGCAAAGAGAATGGGTGCAAAAGGCTGTATCATCAATGTAGGTAATGTAAATACAGAGGGCTTAAACTTTAATAATTCTGCTGTTGCAAGAGGCGTTGATTTTTACGACAATTATAAGTTTGATATCGGTGCAAGTATCAGCAAAATTGAGGAAATGTATACTCTCGACGTTTCTCTTACAGCCTATCAGCCAACATATGAGAACGGAAGCTATACTTTTACGAAAACAAAGTATAAAAAGGATGCAGCAGTAAATCTCACAAATATTAACATAGATGAAGGCGATTCATACAATGTTAATGACTATAAAGATTTCTCTGTAGCTCCTGATTATGTCACATATCCTCGGGCAACTACTGCTCCTGCAGGTTGCACAGCTCAGCAGGAAAAGTATTACAGCTCTGACGCTTCAAACAAATATACTTATATTTTCTATGATAAGACAACAGTTTCAAGTTCAAAAACATACAGTGTAAAGTTTATCTACTCTGCAAGCGACCCTGAATCAACGCTTCGTGGTAAACAGATAGATACTAAGTCTGTTAAGGCGGGTACAGTTTATCAAACTCCACCTTCTATGCCATCAAGAACAGGTTATGGCACGCCTTATTGGGTAGACAGCAAGAATAACGTTGCTGATTTTACAACAGGCGTAACAATAAATAAGGATATGGTATTCTCCTGTGTTTATCCGCCTATTGCACCGAAAGACCAATTTAATGTAACGTTTGAGAATATCGACGGTTCTACATTTAAAACAACAAGTGTCTATGATGGCGACTTTGCAAATGACCCGGGAATTCCAACTGACATGGATACTATAAAACAGGATTTTGTTAAGTGGGTATACAAATCAGATACGTCAAAGGGTCTTACTGATGTTTCTATTACAGATAGCTCAGTTGTTTTCGTTCCAGTTGTACAGAACAAGCATAAGGTTGAGTTTAAATTAAATGGTTCTTTAATAAATGCCTCAACTATTTATGTTTCTGATGGACAGTATGCAACTTATCCAGGTGCTATCCCTGTTCCGTCAGATACAACAAAAATATTTGATAAGTGGGTTGTAGAGGGTAAGAGTGATGATATCAGTTCTACCCCTATAACATCTGACACTGTTTTTGTAGCACAATTCAAGGATAAACCAACATTGCCTAGTGGTTCATCGAGAATAAAGGTTCATATTCTCACCAAGCCTTCAAATGGTAATCATATTGTATGCAGTGGTAATCCTGTTGATTTCGAGGTGACAGGTCAGGTTATTCGTACTTCAACATATTGGGGCAGTTATATGAATGATCAGTTAAAGGTTGGTACGGATTTGGAAATACTTTTCTACAGTGATACTATTAATCTTCAGATAGGTTGGACCAGTGCTACTGTAAATTTAACCAATAATGGTGGAGAATATGAATACTGGTTTAAAGATGATAAGCTTTATACTAGTGATCCATCATAAATTTTAGTTTTCAGCGGCTGTATATTATTGTACAGCCCTGCTGAAAAAATCCCCTTAACAGAAAACTTCTATTAAGAGGATTTTTTGAGCAAAAAAATTCCGCAGTATCAAACTGCGGAATTTGTGCAATTATCTTATTATCAGCATTGCTTCGTTCATCATCTCGTTAAGACCAGTAAAGTCCATGTACCATGAACCGATCTGCTCTGAGTACAAAGCTGCAACAGCAATTCCTATGGAGAGATATGGACCAAATGCAAATACTGAATCACCACTGCGGTGCTTCTGGATAAGTCCACCGATTGAGCCTGTTATCAGTCCGATAAGAAGAGCTACCAAAGCACCCTGCATTCCGAGAAACAGCCCTGCGGCTGCCATGAGATATACATCTCCCATGCCCATTGCTTTCTCATGTGTGATAAGACA
>OGHY01000805.1_pt1 | contig 15931 bp, 8 predicted proteins | sample 1571541 | NCBI WGS metagenome assembly OGHY01 (sample SAMEA2581943, study PRJEB24529) | metagenome | biome: Human gut stool | place: China | collected 2011
AAGGAATTGTAAAAGGTGAGATTATCAAAGAAAAACGAGGTTCGTCAGGTTTCGGATACGACCCTATCTTTGTGCCCGAAGGATATACTAAAACTTTTGCCGAGATGGGAAACGAGACGAAAAATAAAATCAGTCATCGGGCGCTGGCGGTGGAGAAGCTTTGCCGGTTCCTGAAGGCATAATCTTATATAAAGAACAATAGCAAAACGGGGATGTGTCAAAACTCCGATAGCGCTATCACTTAGTCTGTCATTCAGAGCGAAGCGAAGAATCTGTAAACATAAGTAGATGTAAACAGATCCTTCACTAGAGTTCAGGATGACAAAATGATAGACCATTTTAGTTTTGACACACACCCGTTTTGCATTTATATATTTCACTTTCAATCCCATTCCACACCTCCAAACGAATTTTCCACCGAATAAAGCATTTTTTTCACTCCCATATTTCATATTTCTTCTAATATTGTACCATAAACAGTTAACAAGAGAAAATATGAAATTCAAAAAACAATTTTATCTATTATTTATCTGCTTATGGGCAGGCATAACAAAAACTACATTTGCACAACAACCCGCAACCTATGATTATGTAGTATCTTCAAACGGTAAAGGCAACTTCACAACTATACAAGAAGCAATAAATGCCGTACCCGACTTCCGAAAGAAACAAACTAGAATATTATTAAGTAAGGGCATATACAAAGAGAAACTTGTAGTCCCCGCCAGCAAAACAAATATCGCACTAATAGGAGAAGACGGAGCGGTTATTTCATACGATGACTATTCAAACAAACTGAATGTTTTCGGCGAAACTAAAGGTACGTCCGGTTCTTCATCCGTTTATTTATACGCTCCTGATTTCTATGTGGAGAATATCACATTCCAAAATACTTCCGGTCCTGTGGGACAAGCCGTAGCCTGCTTAGTCGTAGGTGACCGTACTCATTTTAAAAAATGTCGTTTTTTGGGATTCCAAGATACACTTTATACCTGGGGAGCCGACAGTAGACAATATTATGAAGAATGCTACATAGAAGGAACTGTAGATTTTATATTCGGAGCCTCCACTGCTGTATTTCATCGCTGTCATATACACAGTAAAAGCAATGGGTTCATTACCGCCCCTTCCACCCCTTCCGAAAAAAAATACGGATATGTTTTTCTTAATTGTAGACTGACCGCAGATACAAATGTGAGTGATGTATATCTTTCCCGTCCTTGGCGTCCTTATGCACAAGCTGTGTTTATTCATTGTGACCTAGGTAGACATATTAATCCTGCAGGGTGGAATAATTGGGATAACAAAGAAAATGAAAAAACAGTATTTTATGCAGAATACCAGAATGTTGGAGAAGGAGCCTGTAAAGACAAACGCGTTTCTTATTCCCATCAACTGAAAAATATAAGTCATTATGCTATTCAAACAATATTAGGTGGGGAAGATGGCTGGAATCCAATATAAAAAAGCATTTTTTTAACCCATTCAAGCAATTATTTCACCGCCAATAAAGTAGAAATTTACTCTTTTGCAATCAAACAAGGAAAAACACAATATCTAATATATCCTGACTGATAAGTCTTAATCATTAATTTAAATGTAGTAATATGGAAAACAACATTCATCTTAGAATCAGAAGTATCTGTTTTGTTTTGATTCTGTTCATAGCACAATGTGCCTATGCGCAAAACAGAATCATAACAGGTGTGGTAACTGACAACAAACAGGAACCATTGATTGGTGTGAACGTAATGGTAAAAGGAAACGAAGCTACCGGAACCATTACCGACATAGACGGCAGTTACCGGTTATCTGTCCCATCAGATAAAACCGTACTGGTATTTTCGTACATAGGCTATATCCCTTATGAGATTACAGTCGGTAAGAACTCAAAAATAAACGTCATATTGAAAGAAGATACACAAGCATTGGACGAAGTCGTAGTAATTGGTTATGGTACTGTGAAACGTCGTGACCTAACTGGTGCCATCGCTTCAGTAAAAGGCGAACAAGTAGCTGCCAATCCTGTATCCAATGTGGCCCAAGCATTGCAAGGACGACTTCCGGGTGTAAATGTGATTTCACAGGATGGACGTCCGGGTGCTACAATCTCTGTACGTGTACGCGGTGGAGGTTCCATCACACAATCCAATGAACCTCTTTATGTAGTAGATGGATTCCCGGTAAGCAGCATTGACGACATCCCAGTGGCAGATATCGAATCCATTGATGTACTGAAAGATGCTTCCTCTACAGCGATCTATGGTGCACGTGGTGCAAACGGCGTTATTTTAATCACTACTAAAAGTGCCCAAGAAGGACGCGTAAAAGTATCATACGATGGATATGTACAAATAAAAAACGTATCTAAAACACTTGAAACGCTTTCGGCTCAAGAATATATTCTTCATAACTGGAGCTATGCTGCCTCACGAGGAAGTGCCAACCAAGATGCGGTTGAAAAATACTTCGGTTTGGGAAGCAAATATGGCAATCATTATACTGATTATGCTAATATTTCAGCACATGACTACACTGATGATGTATTACGCACAGCAATGTCTCATAGTCATAATATTAATATTTCAGGAGGTACTGAGAAAACTAAAGTTTTATTCACTTTCGGCTATGTGGATGATGAAGGTATTAAAATCAACTCGGATTATAATCGTATGAACGCTTCTTTTAAAATTCAACAACAACTGACCAAAAAGTTAAAGTTCGACATGGATGTCCGCTATACGGAAAATAACCTCAACGGACGTGAGAATGTAACCAATGGTAAAGGATCAAATGTATCCGGTGCCTACCGCTATCGCCCTATTGATAATCCGTTAGGAGGAGTCAGCTATTCGGAAGTTGCATCAGGATTCAGTTTTGGTGTGGCAAACATTGATGACAAACACAATCCTATAGAACTTATTAATGACATTACTAACAAATCTTATTCCCGTTCATTAAGAGGCTCAGCTGCTTTATCTTGGGAAATAATCAACGGACTTACCGCCCGTACAGAGATATCCATAACCCGTGGTTCATCAAAAAATTCATATTATGAAAACGGATATACCAATGGAGACAAACGTGCTACCTTGACCCGTGGTATAAGCGACGGATTACGTTCCGTAACCACACTGAATTATAATTTCAATATTGGCAAGAACCATACTTTTTCTGCACTTCTCGGCAATGAAATTCTAAAATCCGATTCAGAATCTTCTCAAATTTCAGGTCGTGGTTATCCCGATACCTTTGATTATGATACTACCATGGGATTAATCCATACTGCAACCACTTCTCTTTCCGCGAACAATAATTTCAGTGTTCCCGGACGTACAGCCTCCTTCTTCGGACGTCTCAGTTATACATTGAATGATCGATATTTGTTTACCGGAACTTTCCGCGCTGACGGTTCTTCCAAATTTGCTCCGAATAATCGTTGGGGGTATTTTCCAGCAGGTGCTTTTGCATGGCGTCTGTCTGAAGAGCCTTTTATGGCAGTAGCAAAAGACTGGTTATCAAATTTAAAAGTCCGTTTATCATACGGTACATCAGGTAGTGACAACATCAATTCCAACTTATGGCGTGAAACTTGGTCCAGTCTAAGCTCAAGCAGCAACCACACTCCTATAAATGGTGAATTAGGCTCTTTCTATCGTCCAGACGGGTTATTGGCAAATTCCGACTTGAAATGGGAAACAACCATCTCACGCAATCTTGGTTTGGATTTCGGTTTTCTAAATAACCGGATCAATGGCAGTCTTGAAATATACTGGAATACCACTAAAGATTTATTAATGGCAGTACCTGTCGACAACACCACAGGTTATTCTTACCAATTCCAGAACTTTGGTAAAACATCTAACCGAGGCATTGAGCTATCACTGAATTTTGATGTGATAAATAAAGGAGATTTCCGCTTCAACATAGGTGCTATTTATAACTACAATCGAAATAAACTGGATGAACTGCCTAATGCTGATCAATACCTTTATTCTTCTTATTGGGGTTCATCTTCCCTTGTTCCTACCAATGACTATATGTTTGTAGAAGGAAAAGCAATCGGTTTAGTCAGAGGCTTTGTCAGCGAAGGCTTTTACACAGTAAACGATTTCCGTTATGAGAACGGCCAATACATTCTAAAAGAAGGAATACCCGATATTACTAAAGCGCTTACAGCTACCTATATGCATCCATTCAATATTCCTAATGGACAAACTGCGTTTCCGGGAGCGGCCAAATTCCGTGATGTAAACAACAGCGGCACTGTAGATCTGGATGATGCCACTTGCCTTGGCGAAGTAATGCCACGCCATACAGGGAGTTTCCAATTAAATTTCAACTATAAAAACTTTGATCTTTCCAGTAATTTCAATTGGACTGCCGGAGGAAAAGTATATAACGTTGCAGCCATGATTAATGCTTCAGGGCAAGAATTTGACGGTATCGGAGCCCAACGTACTTCATGGGTAGCAGATACATATAAAGTATATAATGTAAACTCATCAGGTGATTTGTATGCCGTAACCGATCCCAACGAATTGAATGCCTTGAATGCTAACGCCAAATATCACCTGCCATACCATCAAAGCGGAATCACTTCTTCTGAATGGCTGGAAGACGGGTCTTACTTACGTTTACAAACACTGACTTTAGGTTACACATTACCTCATACCGTTTTGAACAAAATACATATTGAGAAGCTTCGTATTTATCTTACAGCGACCAATCTGTTTACTATTACAGGTTATTCGGGTATTGATCCGGAAGTTAATGCAACTCCTACAGGACAAAGTGGATTTTATAGTAATCTAAGAGTTTTCCCTACTCTCAATATGGATTTTGGTACATACCCTCGTGCACGCACTTTTACTTTAGGTGCTAATATTACTTTCTAAATAAAAATCTTATAACTAAAATAGAACAATTGATATGAAAAAAATACTGAATATAGCCCTTGCAACAGCTTTTGCATTTACACTATCAGGTTGTAACGATTTCCTAGACACCTCTTCTTCCAGTGTCGTTGACCGAGATTTTGTCTTCTCTAATGAGGATTCTGCACGTGATGCCTTATACTATGGTTACGAAACCCTTAGAGCCAATCGCAGCTTGCACTCCACAGGATTCTTTTGGCATCCGGTATGGGGTTCGGATATTGAAGATTCCCAAGATACTTATAATGAAGGTAGTGCAGGTATTCTTCAGAAATGGTTTTATCCCGGAGGAACAAGCAATTATAATATTGATACAGGTGAAGGTACAGAAGTATTCACCAAACTTTATGAAACAATCTCAATAACCAATTCATTAATTTCAAGTTTCGAATCTTTGGACAATTTCAATGAAATTATGACAGGTGAACCTAATAATCTTTCAGATGTATATGGACAAGCAGTAGCTTTACGCGCTACTTGTTATTGGGAACTATGCCGTTGGTATGGAGATGTACCTCATGTACTGAAAGCAGGTGAAAAAGCGGAAGGCCTAGTATCACGTTACGCTATCTATGATTATCATGTGCAAAAACTGATTGAAGTCGAACCTCACATGTATCGTGCAGGTGAAGGAGGAAACCGTGCAGATGTTATGAACCGGAATTATGTTCAAGGTCTCATTGGTCGTATCTGCCTTTATAACGGAGGCTATGCTACCCGTCGTACAGATCTCGGTGCAGATTTCCATGTAGACGGAGAAGGTAATACACTGACTTTTGATGATTGGAGTGTGGAAAAGAATAACGCAATTTACGGACGTCGCAGCGATTGGAAAAAACTATATGCCATCGCCGAAAAATATCTTCAAGAATGTGTTAACAATCCCGGTTCAATAGTGCTACACACAGTTGATCCCCGTACCAAAGGAGCAAACGGACAGGAATATGGTAATCCATATCAATATATCTTCCAACAGATGCATGCAGGAGATAATATAACATTAGCTGACGAATCGGTATATGAAATACCTCAAGAGTATAATTATAGTTCCGACCGTCCTGCCTATATAGGCCGTCCTTCTACCGGAGGAAATGGACAAGCTCCTTGTGTAGCTTGTGGCCAGGATCGCATTCAGGCACATTTTTATTACGGTTGGTTTGACAACAAAGACATGAGACGCGATGTATCAGTAACCGTTACCGGAAGCACAGGGCAAGGACAAGAACTAATCCAGTCTTTTGATCGCAGCGCATGGGGGAAAGGCAGTGGTCCCGGAACTAATAAGTATGACTGGAACCGTCTTCCTAGTCCTAATACCCAGTCCTATGGCACATCAGGAATTAATATTTCCTATATGCGCATTTCAGATGTATATTTAATGCTTGCCGAGGTATATGCTGCATTGGGAGATGATGGTAAAGCTAAAACATATTTAGGCATAGTACACCATCGTGCATTTCCAGGAAACAACGATCCTAATTTTGAAAAATATATCACCGATTGCGGTTCCGTATTTAATGCCGTTATTAAAGAACGTGCATTAGAATTCAGTGGAGAAGGTATGCGTCGCTTTGATATTATCCGCACCGGAATTCTTCCTGAAGTAGCCGTTGAAAACCGTAAAGTGATGACTGCAATCATCACCGGTATCCGAAATAACGGATATTATACTTTCGATAATGGAAACCAACTCCCTGCCTATATATGGACCAAAATGGTAGATGCTAAAAAAGAATACGGATATCGTCTGACAACACAGACTCCTGCAGGTAAAGAAAACGACCCTGTTCTTTTTCCCGGATGGAGAGGACAGCATGATGATTGGGGAAGTATCGTACCTGCTTATGCTAATGAAAACATGACTAATGTAGCCATAAAAGGCTTATTTACATATATTGACCCTTCAAGCGACGAAGCAAAAGCTTTAGAGGCCGACGGATATGTAAAAACTCCATGGGCTATTGATATGTTGAACTATGAGGATTCTTATGCAACCAAACTTTTTGCAGGTTATACCGATGCAGACTATGCAGCAAAAAATCCACCTATCCATCTTATGCCCAATACATATCAGGTACTTTTGAATTCAAACATTACCAATGGTTACGGTTTCAAACAGAAATAAGAAAAAGAAACAAGATGTGTTTTTATGTTGTCAAAGCAAATCATTAAAATGATTGCAACCTAAACTTTTAGGTATCTTCTTTCCTTTTAAAGGCAAAGAAGATACCTAAAAGTTTAGGAAAATATTCTTCTCCGTCAAATTCTATTTTCTTTGCCCGATTTATACTCTGTAGGAGTTACACCATATACTTGCTTAAAACATTTGCTGAAATAATGAGAATCATTAAAGCCCACTTGATAAGCAATTTGCGCCATATTACCCTCATCAGCTAAAATCAACTGAGCTGCCTTTTTAATACGCATTTCACGTAAAAACTCAACCGGAGACAGTCCGGTCAGTGTTTTCAATTTATTAAAGAAAACCGAACGGCTCATACCCAATTCCTGAGCTAAATCAGCAATCATCAAGTCTCCGTTATCCAAATTATCTTCAATAAACTCTATCAAACGATCCATAAACAATTTATCATTGGCAGATAAGACAGGAATACCCTCCTCTTTTTTATCTTCTTCGAATGATTCAGCCGAGGTCTTTAATAAAGTTGCACAATAAAGTGCTTGTAACTTTTTACGCTGTGCCAACAAATTAAATATACGAGCTTTTAAATATGCGGCACTAAAAGGTTTAGTAATATAGTCGTCGGCTCCAGATTCCATTCCTTCTATTTTATTTTCAACAGTAGATTTTGCCGTCAATAACACTAAAGGTATATGGCTGGTAGACATTTCTTCACGCAATTCACGCATCATCCGAATTCCATCTTTTCTAGGCATCATCACATCACTGATAATGACATCAGGAACCACTTCTTTAGCCATATTAAAACCGGCAACTCCATCGACTGCTTCTACTATATTAAAATAAGGATTGAATATGGTTTTCAAAAAATATCTTAGTTCCCCATTATCCTCCACTAATAACAATGTTTCTTTCGCGGAATCAAAAACATCACTTTGAGAAGATATTTCTTCATTTTCCGATATCAATAAACCGGCAGTATCTTTATCTCCTACAGCCTCATTTCCTATTATATCCGTAAGAATAAACTCTGTATCCGAATCAAAATGTTCTTTCCCTAAAGGCAATAAGATAGTAAATTTACTACCTTTTCCTACCCAACTTTCAAGACCAATTGTACCTTTATGCATCTCTACCAATTCTTTCACCAAAGAAAGTCCTATACCGGTACTTTCTCTATTAAACAGATTTTTATCAACAAGATTTTCAAATCTCTCGAACAGTCTTTTTTGCTTATTCTCCGAAATACCTATACCTTGATCCTCTATACCTATACATACATTTTCACGGACTACATGGATTATGACTTTTATTTGTTTCCCTTGGGGAGTATATTTAAAAGCATTGGATAACAAATTGAAAAGTATTTTCTCCAATTTATCCATATCTCCCCAGATACTCAATGAATCAACAGAACTTTCCAGTTTAAAGGATATATGGTGTTCATCAGCCAGTCCATTAAAACTTTCCATCAACCTGCGTACAAAAGATACTAATTCGATCTGCTGTACCCTCATCTTCATCTTATTATTCTGAATTTTCCTAAGATCAAGAATCTGATTTACCAACTGACGCATACGGTTTGCATTTCTTTCAACCAAAGTCAACTGAGTACGATAATAAGAAGAAAGATGCTTATCCTCCAATAATTGTTCTACAGGACCTGCTATCAGTGTCAAAGGGGTACGAAGTTCATGAGAGATATTAGTAAAGAATTGAAGCTTTAACTCGGACAGCTTCTGTTCTACAGACACTTCATGCTTTAGCCGATAAAAAGTAAACAGGATATAAACAACAGACCAGATGATAGCCACTACTGCCAATATATATAAAAGAATAGCCCAAGGTGTCTCCCAGAAAGAAGGTAGCACAGTAATATCGATGCTGCGGATATTATCTGCCCACCTTCCATCACTGTTAGTAGAACATATCTGGAATTCATAATTTCCTTTAGGTACATTTGTATAAGTAGCCATACGTTGCTTACCTACCTCATTCCATTCTTTTTCAAATCCTTTTAATCTATAGGCATACGAAACATTGCCGGGATATTTCATATCAAGTGCCGCAAACTGAATGCTGAAAGAATTGTTGTCATGGGTAAACGTCAACGATCGGGTATCATCAATATTCCGTTGCAACAACCCTGTACTGTCCTTGGGTGTTATTATTTTATTTGATAATTGTAATCCTGTAAATACGATAGAAGGAACATAGGTACTTTTATTAATAGAATCGGGCTGGAAATATAACACTCCTTGTTTGGTATTAAATAATAAAGAACCGCTTTCAGGCAAACAAACTCCTCTTCCTTCATTAAATTTGAGTGATCGAGGAAAAGAGTGGGCAGGATAATTTTCTACAGTTTTTGTACTTGGATTGAATTTACAAAGCTCCTCTTCCATAGCTATCCATAAATTTCCTTTTTTATCTTCTACCATCGTCACAAGAAGGTCGGACGGAAGATTATTTAATGTGGTATACACATTAAAATGAGCTTTTCCATCTTTTAAAGAAACCAATTTATTGAGCCCTCCTCCGAAAGTCAAAACATAGAGTTCTTTTTCACGAGTTAGAAAAACACGATTTATATTATTATTACTCAAGCTGTTTATATCTTCCGGAGTACGTGTATAATGTTCGAATTCCAATTGTTCGGCATCAGAAAACTTTTCTTTGCAAGCAAGCAGACCATTACTTGTAGCAATCCATATTCTTCCATTACCATCAGAAACAAGGTCCCGAGTACGATAATATAAAGGAATAGGGAATTTTTTCAGCTTGTTACGATAGTTAATAAAACGAGTCTTACCCTCTATCTGCTCCATATAATTCACTCCACCACCAAAGGTTGCAATCCATATTCTTCCTACAGCATCTTCACATACCGCATAAATATCATTATGACTAAGACTATATATGTCTTCAACAGAATATTTGTATTGCTTCAATAAAAAATGTAACGAACTATGACCGGGCTGGACTTCTATCAGGCCATTTCCTTTAGTACCTATCCAAATGGTACCGGACTTATCCTGAGTAATAGCATAAGCCATTCCCAATGAAGTATCCGGCTGCATCGAAACACTGCCATCGAAATGAAGATAACCTAAGAAATTATGACTATTGTCATAAATAGCGATGGTTTTATCTTTACAAGCTATCCATAGTCTATTTTTATTATCATACAACAGTGCCCGGGCATTATTCTGGCCGGTTCTTTCATATCGGGTAGGATCTGTATAAAATTTGAAAAAGGTATCATTAAAAGTAACTTTTTCCAATCCGTTATCATAAGAACCTATCCACATATTTTCTTGCCTGTCCATAAAAAGAGCAGTAATACGATTAGCAATCTTGTGCTTTTCTAATGATAATGCCGGATTGGAAAACGGAACCAGCTGATTTACCGAACGATTATAATAAAACAATTCTCCTTTTGGAGGATGTATCCATAAATTACCGGAGTTGTCTTCAACAATAAATAATTCTGAATTAGCTTCCGATTTATCTCTTCCACTGACAGGATTAAAATAGTCTATATTCCCACTTTGAGGATGAAACAATGTAATTCCCTCTTTATCATGCTGTATCCATACTTCATGATTCCGGCTTACATAAATACTTTTTATACAATCACTCGGAAGTTGAGGAAAAAGGGTCCTTTTATATTGTCGGCTTTGTCCATTCTCTACATTAACAACAAAGAATCCATCTTCCCTCGTACCACAAACTAATTCCTTATTTCCTAAGACTTGCAGGCAAGTTACCGAAGAATCAACAGGTAATTTTATAAGAGTAAACTCCTTTGTTTGTTTATTATAGCGTTGTATAGAACCTTTTTCGGAACTGAAAAAAAGATAATCTTCAGTTTCTGTCACTTTATAAAAAGCACTATTCTGAGGATACTTTTCCGTAAAAAAAGAAATGATTCGTTTCGAATCTCTAGTTATTAAATAAATTCCATTACTGGTCAGTATCCATTCACTCTTTTCTTTATCAGCATATATCTGATTTATCTTTTCATCAGACGAAATCTGGTTATCTGCCGAAAAATTCTCTATCACAATCTGGCTATCGTCATCCTGATATGTCACTAATAACAGTGCTTTTTCTGTGGTAATCCATATACAGCCGGTAGGAGAAATATAGATTTGCCTAGCCTGATAGTCATCATAAGGTAAAGGAAAGAAACTCTCCGTCCTAGGGTCAAAACGGTATACATGACCATCATAACTTAAAGCCCATATAAAACCTTGATGATCTTCTGCAATATAATCCACACGATTATTAATAAAACCAATGAGGTCTCCCGGACGAGCTTTGTAATTTTTAAATGTATATCCATCAAAACGGTTAATTCCATCCCAGGTAGATACCCAAATAAAACCTTTACGATCTTGTAAAATATAACTAATAGTCTTTTGTATCAACCCATCTTTAGTAGTATATTGAGTAAAAACGCAAGATGGTTGCGATTGAAGAGATACAAAAGAAAGTATATTGAATAATAAAAGAAAAAGAATGTGCTTCATAATATTACAAATAACAACTCATATTTCTCTCTCTATTTTTTGCTTTCCGTCTAAAATAGTTTGTCTATTAGCCTTTAATTCCGCTTTTACTAACAGAAGGGCACTCTTCACATCCCGTTGCGTATTTCGTTTCTCTATCCAATCGCTTCCCATAAAGGTAAGGATGATACCAAGCACTACAGCAGTAAAATTGCATACGAAATCTCCCATTCTACGGTTCTTGAAAAGGAGTGTTATTTTTTCCACAGTATTATTTTCATTCTATCATTCTCTTATTTCCTTAAATAATTTTAGCGGAATAATGTATTATGAAAATCATTATTTCGCCAAAATTATTCAAGAGAGTAACATTAATAAAACAATTCCTATTCTGATAATACATCCTATGATGAATCCTTTCCAAAAAAATTCTCCTTTACTTTTCGGAATAGAAAACAAGTCTTTTATCACTTCCATTTTTTCATCTAGGTTATAACCCCAGTTTCTCGGAGATCTCCAGCATCTTCTTAATCGGTTTCACCGCTTCCTTGGCCACAGCTTCATCCACTGTCACTTCGGGCCATTCATATTTCAAGGTATTATATAATTTTTCCAACGTATTCAGACGCATGAAGTTGCATTCATTGCAAGCACACGTACTGTCTTCGGGAGGAGCAGGAATAAAGTTCTTTTCAGGACACTGCTTACGCATCTCGTGCAGAATACCGCTTTCCGTAGCCACAATAAAATCTTTCTTGTCACTGGCTACGGCATATTTCAACAAGCCTGCCGTAGAAGCAACCTTGTCCGCCAACTTGGAAACAGCTCCTTTACATTCGGGATGCACCAGAATGGCAGCATCGGGATACTGCTTCTTCAATTCCAGGATCTTTTCCACGGAGAACTGTTCGTGTACATGGCAGGCACCGTCCCAAAGCAACATATTGCGTCCCGTAATCGAATTGATGTAATTACCCAAGTTTCTGTCGGGACCGAAAATAATCTTTTCATCTTCCGGAAAGCTTTCCACAATCTGCTTGGCATTGGTGGAAGTAACCACCACATCGGTCACCGCTTTAACGGCCGCCGTGGTATTGACATACGAGATCACCGTATGATCGGGATGCGCTTTGACAAAATTGGCAAATTCATCGGCAGGACAACTGTCGGCCAGCGAACAGCCTGCATTCAAATCCGGCACCAGCACTTTTTTATCAGGACAAAGAATCTTAGCCGTTTCACCCATAAAGTGGACACCACACATCACAATGATATCCGCATCCGTTTTTGCCGCCCATTGTGCCAGTGCCAAGCTGTCACCTACAAAGTCGGCAATATCTTGTATTTCGCCCGACTGGTAATAGTGACCTAGGATAAGCGCATTCTTTTCCTTACGCAACTTATCAATTTCAGTTTTCAAATCCAGAGTTTTGTCTACCAGTTCGGTAACATACCCTTTTTTCAACCATTCCTCTTTATTCATTATATCTATATTTTTTCTCCTTCTTTCAAAAAAAGAAATATGGGTATTGATAATATGCAAAGTTAAAAACTTTATGGTTATGACCACCCAAAATAGTGATTTTTATTTCCCCGACTTCAATGTACCTGCATTGCTATCTTCGTTATTCACACGTTTCTGCATGGTTTCATACTTACGTCCAAAACTGATATTCCATGATACTTTTGCCACAAACAGGCGGCAGCTCTCTTTCACATACCACCAATTCTTAGAAGGAGCCACTTTACTGAACATTTCTCCTCCCATTCTGTAATTATCAACAAATGGATTCAAAATCATCATCCCGATATTCAAACGCTTGTATCGATAGGACAATCCCAAGGTATGAAAACTCTCTCCGTATGACAATGTTTCCCCATAGAAATTATTCCGATGATTTTCCATTTGAAAGAATCCGGACCATCTTTTATAAGATGCCATCACTTCGGCCCTGTAATACCAATTGGTATATGTATGATGATAATCCAAACCACGACTATCATAATAATTTATACCGGTAGAAAAAGAAAAAGTCAAAATATCTTTCAGAGGACCGAGTTTCAATTCCAACTCAGGATTCAATTTCTGCCAACTTAACTGATTGGCATTGGTACGGACAAAACTGTTATTCTTATCTCGTATGGTTTCTTCCATGATAGGCCTGTGCTGATACTGATACGACAAATGAACATTACCACTAAACAAACCTTTCCGGAAATCTGCCTCCAACTCATTTTTATATACTGTGAATATCTTTAATTCCGGATTTCCGCTTCTCACCTGTAAAGAGTCAATCAATTGTCTCACATTTCCCATATCGGACAAACCGGGAGATTTACGTGAAATCTGTCCCCGGTAACGGATAAAGACATTATCTGAAAATTGGTACCCCAACCTCAAACGGGGCAATAACGAATACCTGTTATATCCTTCCTCTTTCTGTTTGAATCGGGAATAACTGCCTTGCAGTCCAAAAGAATAATTGAAACGATCCATTTTCCCACTGTATTCCACATAAGCTGTCGCATGGGTTTCATGCATCTTTGTTTCAGATGACTCGTTTCCACCATAGGTATTATCCGCCAGACTTTGCTGATATTTCACTCCTGCACTCAATCTGCTCTTCTTGGTTACTTTCCTTTCATAAATACCCTCTCCTATAAATGAGTATTTATTTCCCGATACGGTAGAATAAATATCAGTCAGCGGTTCATTACTCTTCCCCTCCGTATAACTCCTGTCACTTTGAGTGTCAATATATGTAGTCACAGCATTGATAATCAATGACTGGTCATTGTTCAGTTTACATTGAAAATACAAGTCCACCGATGGACGGGAAGTCCGGCCCGTACTATGTTCTTTCATCATCAAAATTTCTTCAGGCTTCTCCAAAATATACAGACTGCTTTGGTTATTCTGCTTGTTCTTATTAAAAGCCCACCGTACAGTGGAATTAAAGAACCATTTCCCCTGATCCTGAAAACTATAATTCAATCCTATATTATGCCCATAAGTGGAAATTCTACTCGGAATACCATCTTCCACCCGTGTAAAGGAAGAACCATCCTCATAGCGGAAAGTTTCCCAATTATTACGCCAATAATTATCTACCGAACGATAAACATTATTATAATTCAAACCGAATTCTGATTTTTTATGGTTTATCTTCACTATAAAATTATTGTTTCCAAAAAGTACGTGCGGAGAATCCTGCGCATCCAAAGCCACATATCCACCGGTTTCATGCCGTCTTACAATGTAATCAATCACAGCAGCCGTATGATCCCCATATCGCAAACCGGGAGCATCATGATATTCTATACGAATCACATCTTCAGGACGAAGAACCAATATATCCTGTATCTCGGCATTTACTCCATTCATCCGTAACTGTACATCCCCTTCACCGGAGGATGTTACCTTGTTACGCATTTGATCCACTTGTATTCTGCTCAGCTTCATCTGCTGCAATAAAGACAGACCATTGCCGGCCGATTTTAACTGATGTGCTGTAGGAAGGATAATTTTCCTGTCGGCGGCATTTATCACACTGGCTCCCGTTACCACCACTTCCTTTAACAGGATCGATTCCGGAGATATCATGATAACGCCTAAATCCTTAGAAACAGCTAAATGATCCAATGATATAATCCGGGAGGTATATCCCATACCGGAAATACAAAGCAGATAACTTCCTGTTTGGATATTCTCCATCATGAACCTTCCTTTACTGTCGGTTACTCCTCCGGCTATAAATATAGAATCCTTTGTCTGCAATACGACATTCGCAAATTCCACCGCTTCATTTTCTGAAACTACTTTTCCTTTAACCTGTACATTTTGAGCAAAAAGTATGCAGCACATACACAAAAGTGATGTGGCAACCAATATTCTTTTTATCATATTCTTTATCTTAGTGCATTAGTTAATAAAAAGACCGCGATCTTCTACCTTTTATTTCTGTTACTTAGACGCAGGAAATTACTACAGGTTACATTTCAAGAAACACAATGAACAGTTACCAACAATTTCTTTGTATCTATTATATCTATATTTTTTCTCCTTCTTTCAAAAAAAAGAAATATGGTATTAATAATAGGCTGTTTATATTGTTAGTAAAAAAGAGTTCTTTCTCTTGTCTGATAAGTTATTTATATATAATACCAAGATATGAATAAATAATCAACCGGCTTAAATACTGATAATACAGGTTTTACTTATTCTATTAACATATTGTTGATAAGAATATGAGTTAAAAACTTTATGGTTATGAACGCCTGAAATAGTGATTAAATTGTGTTGATATTGATTGTTTAAGTTATGTGATTAATTTTTG
>OGHY01000828.1_pt1 | contig 15718 bp, 12 predicted proteins | sample 1571541 | NCBI WGS metagenome assembly OGHY01 (sample SAMEA2581943, study PRJEB24529) | metagenome | biome: Human gut stool | place: China | collected 2011
GTATCACTATGAGGCAAGAGAGTGCATCAACACAGCAGTTGTCAATATCGTAAATGGAACAGCTAAGGCTGATGCATTACAGGAAGCACAAGATACCTTACAGTTTAAGATGACGGAGTAATCCGGTACATAAAAAAGAATGACAAGTTTGTATAGCGGGGGGCGACCTCCGCTATATGTGAAAATGACCAGAAATGCGAAAGGGGGAATTTGTTGTGAATTCCAAGAAAAAAGGGATGTCACTTATTGCAAAACAAAGAGCGGCAGGATGGACATTTCTAGCACCGGCATCGATTCTGATTGCGATCATGAGTTTTTATCCGATGGTGCGGGCATTTATCATTTCCCTGCAAAAGGGAACGGGTGCCAATATGCGCTTTACTGGATTTTCCAATTATCAGAGAATCCTTGTTGATAAGGTGTTCCAGCAGTCCATCGGCAACACATTTTTCTACCTGATTATCCAGGTGCCAATCATGCTTATACTTGCAATTCTGCTGGCACAGTTATTAAACAACAAACATTTAAAATTGCGGGGATTGTTCCGAACCTGTGTCTTCCTCCCATGTGCGACTTCACTGGTTTCCTATTCGTTGATCTTCCGTTCGATGTTTGCAACAGACGGACTGATTAACAGTATCCTCATGAAACTTGGTATCTTACATTCCGGCTATAATTTCCTGGGTCATTCCGGAAGTGCCAAAGCGGTCATTATCCTTGCTTTGATTTGGAGATGGACTGGTTATAACATGGTTTTTTATCTGGCTGGTTTACAGAATATCGAGTATTCCGTATACGAAGCCGCCAAGATCGACGGTGCAAACGGCTGGAAAACATTCTGGAGGATCACCGTACCGCTGTTAAAACCGACGATCATCATGACCTTTATCATGTCAATCAATGGTACGTTGCAGTTGTTCGATGAGTCCGTCAACCTGACAAAGGGTGGACCTGCCAATACGACTATTACCATGTCACACTATGTATACAACACATGTTTTATCAATGTGCCAAACTTTGGATATGCGGCAGCCATGTCATTTTTGATCTTTATCATGGTAGCGATCCTTGCATTTATCAACTTGAAAGTAGGTGATACGCGTGACTAAGCAGAAAAGCAAATCAATGATCCAGAGAAGATTGATCCCGACGTATATCTTTCTGGGGATCGTGTCCTTTATTTCCGTATTCCCGCTGTATTGGATGATTTCCGCAGCCACGAATACATCCACGGACGTATCCCGTGGTCGCCTGCTTCCGGGTACGCACTTTATGGAGAACTTTAAGAACTTAATGTCCCAGCAGCCACTGTGGAGAGCCCTCGGGAATTCGTTCCTGTATGCGATCCTTACGACGGTGCTGTGTCTCTTGGTCTGCTCCATCGCCGGTTATGGTTTTGAGATCTACCATGACAAATGGAAAGACCGCCTGTTTTCCATCCTGCTTCTTGCCATGATGATACCACAGGTTGCAACAATGGTTCCGTTGTTTCAGATGTTTTCCAAGGCAAAGCTGTTAAATACAGCGGTTGGATTTATGCTTCCGATCATATCCACACCGTTTATGATCATGATGTTCCGCCAGAATGCCCGTGCATTTCCGGTTGACATCATCGAAGCTGCGCGTATTGATGGATTAAGCGAGGTACAGATTTTCTTCCGGATGTTTATCCCGACGATGAAATCGACCTATGCGGCAGCCGCTGTTATCACATTCATGAATGCATGGAATGCATACTTATGGCCAAAGGTAATCATGTCCGATAACCGTGCGATGACTATGCCAATGCTCATTGCCAACCTGATTACCGGATACAAGACGGATTACGGTATGCTCATGTGTGGTGTATTGTTCTGCTCAATCCCGACGATGATCGTATTCTTCGTATTACAGAAGCAGTTTGCAGAAGGTATCACCGGAGCGGTTAAATAAAAATGGTAAAAAATGCCTTCCTTTTTGGAGGGCATTTTTTACCATAACAGGAAAGGGGTATATGCCTATGAATACATTTGATTATAAGAAAGTAAAAGATCCTCAGTATTTTCGTGATGCGCGCATGGATGCGCATTCTGACCACATATATTACCGGACGAAAGAGGAGGCAGAAGAGAAACAGAGTTCCTACCGCGTCAGTTTAAACGGGCTGTGGAAGTTCCACTATGCAAAAAACTATGCCGACGTAGTTGCCGGATTTGAGAAGGAAGACTACTGCTGTGTAGGTTGGGATGACATCAAGGTTCCGGCTCATATCCAGATGGAGGGTTACGATGTGCCGCAGTACGCTAACGTGCAGTATCCGTGGGAAGGCCATGAGGACATCCATCCGGGCGAGATCCCGGAGCAGTTTAACCCGGTGGCAAGCTATGTCAAATATTTTACCGTGCCGAAGCAGATGCAGGGGAAGCGGCTCTTTGTCTCGTTTCAGGGCGCGGAGAGCGGACTTGCAGTCTGGTTAAACGGCACATTCATCGGTTACAGCGAGGATTCGTTTACTCCGTCTGAGTTTGAACTGACCGATGCGGTAAAAGACGGGGAAAACAAACTGGCGGTACAGGTGTTTAAGTGGACAGCGAGCAGCTGGTGCGAGGATCAGGATTTCTTCCGGTTTTCCGGAATCTACCGCGATGTATACCTGTATACTGTGCCGGAAGTACATGCCTATGATGTAAAGGTGCGGGCACTGCCGGATGCAGCACTTACCGCTGCCGAACTGGCACTGACTTTACAGATGTGGGGAAGCGGCAAGGTGAAAGTCGTCCTCAAAAAAGACGGACAGACTGTGCTGGAAGACGAATCGGCTGTTACCGAAGGGGAACAGATCCTGACCTGGAACGTGGAGCGGCCTGTTTTGTGGAGCGCGGAAGACCCGCAGCTTTATGACCTTACGGTTGAAGTCTGCGATGGCGCGGGAACTTTACAGGAAGTGATCCCGCAGCGCGTCGGGTTCCGCCGGTTTGAGATGAAGGACGGTATTATGACATTAAACGGAAGGCGGATCGTCTTTAAGGGCGTGAACCGCCATGAATTCAGTTCGAAAACAGGACGTGCCGTTTCTAAAGAAGAAGTTTTGCAGGATATTATCACGATGAAGCAGAACAATATCAATGCGATCCGCACCTGTCATTACCCGGATGCCTCCGGCATCTATGAGCTGTGCGACCGGTATGGACTTTACATGATCGCGGAGAACAATCTGGAATCCCACGGTTCGTGGGATGCGGCAAGTCACGGACTTGTGCCGAAGGATACCATCGTTCCGGGCGATAATATGGACTGGGAGCCGATGATGTTAGACCGCGTGAACTCCTGCTATCAGAGGGATAAAAACCATCCGGCGATCCTGATCTGGTCGGTGGGAAATGAATCCTACGGCGGAAAAGTCATTTTTGACATGTCCGAAAAATTCCGTGCAGTAGATCCGCACCGTCTTGTACATTATGAGGGAATTTTCAATGACCGCAGATATGAAGGCACGAGCGACATGGAAAGCCAGATGTACACCAGCGTGGAAAATATTAAGAAGTTTTTGGCAGAGCATAAGGAAAAACCTTTTATCTGCTGTGAGTACACCCATGCGATGGGAAATTCCTGCGGGGCAATGCACAAATACACAGACCTTACCGATACCGAACCAAGATATCAGGGTGGTTTTATCTGGGATTATATCGACCAGTCTATTTTGAAAAAAGACCGCTATGGACAGGAATTTCAGGCATACGGTGGAGACTGCGGCGAGCGTCCGACCGACTACAATTTCAGTGGAAATGGGATTTGCTATGGCGGTGAGCGTGATGCTTCTCCGAAAATGCAGGAGGTGAAATTCAACTATCAGAATATCAGTGTGACTTTTGAGGAGCACTCTTTTACGGTTGTAAATAAAAATCTGTTTGCAGATACGAGCGAATATCAATGTATTGTAATTTTACAGAAAAATGGAACAGTAGTGAAAAAACAGAAAATGGATACAAATGTTGCACCGCTTTCGTCCGGCTCTTATGAGATCCCGTTTGTGATCCCGGATGATGCAGAGTACGCAGTGACGGTTTCATTTGTACTGAGAGAAGACACACTCTGGGCAGAAGCCGGACATGAGGTGGCTTTTGGTCAGAAGGTTTATAAAAAAGAAGCACCGTTTGCCGTACCGGAAAAAACATTACAGGTAGTCCGCGGAAAAGTCAATATTGGCGTGAAAGGTGATGATTTTGACTGCCTGTTTTCCCTGTTGAACGGCGGTCTGGTTTCCTACCGCTATGCGGGAAAAGAGATGATCGGAAAAATTCCGATGCCGAACTTCTGGAGAGCGCCGGTGGACAATGACAACGGCAGCATGGCACCGGGACGTTATGCACAGTGGAAGATCGCCAGCATGTACATCAGTCACAGAAATGGCGGCATGTTCGACAATGTGCCGACAACCGTGGAGGAGACAGAGCACAGTGTGACCATCACATACACCTATTATATGCCGACCACTCCGGCATCAAAATGTCAGGTCGCATATACTGTATATGGCGACGGAACCGTTGAGACAAAACTTACCTATGATCCGGTGGAAGGACTGCCGGATATGCCGGAATTTGGCATGATGTTCAAATTAAATGCCGATTATGACAATGTGGAGTGGTATGGCTATGGTCCGCAGGAAACTTATGCAGACCGCAGACATGGGGCAAAACTTGGCATTTACAAAAATAAGGCAGCAGACAATATGGCAAAATACTTAGTTCCGCAGGAGTGCGGCAATAAAGTCGGTGTGCGATATGCAAAAGTGACCGACGACAGAGGAAGAGGGCTGTTATTCTCCGGGGACGAGCTGAGTTTCTCTGCACTTCCGTATACGCCGCATGAACTGGAAAATGCAGCACATCCGTATGAACTGCCACAGGTACATTATACTGTCGTGCGTGTCGCACTGGCGCAGATGGGTGTCGGCGGTGATGACAGCTGGGGTGCATGGGTACACCCGGAATACCATATCGATGTGACAAAACCACTGGAATTTACATTCCGTTTCCGTGGAATATAAGGCAGACAATTGAAAGAAGAGTATGAGGAGTTTCGCAATTATCCAGGAATATAAGGATACAAGAGGAGAGACATAATGAAATTTGTAAAAGGAATGGATTTATCTACTTTATTGGAATTAGAAAAATGTGGTGCGCATTATTATGTGGACGGAATGGAAATGGATATTTTAGACATTATGAAAAAGTATGATGTTGATACGATCCGCATCCGTCTCTGGAACAATCCGTGGTCTGAGAGCGGAGAATCCTATGGCGCAGGAGAAAATGATCTTAAAACAACACTTGCGATCGCAAAGAAAGTAACAGACGCAGGACTGGGCGTTTTACTGAATTTCCATTACAGTGACTTCTGGGCTGATCCGGGCAAACAGATTAAACCAAAGGCATGGGAAGGTTACAGTGTAGAGCAGTTAGAGCAGGCAGTGTACGATTTTACGGTGGATACCATGAAAGTATTTGAGGAGAATGGTATTAACACTACAATGGTTCAGGTTGGAAATGAGCTTTCCAACGGACTGTTATGGCCGGAGGGAAAAGTGCCAAATTATGATAACATTGCAAAGTTTGTCAATGCAGGAATCCGCGGTGTGCGTGCAGTCGACAAAAATGTGCCGGTCATGCTTCATCTTGACAATGGCGGTAACAATGCGCTTTACCGTGAATGGTTTGACGAGTTTACAAAGCGCGGTGAGGATTTCCAGATCATCGGTTTATCTTACTATCCGTTCTGGCATGGCACATTAGATATGCTCACAGACAATATGAACGATATCGCAGAGCGTTATGGCAAAGACCTGATCGTAGCGGAGGTTTCCATGGGGTATACGATGGAAGATTATAAGGATTACGAAAAGCTCTCTGACGAAGAGCGCAAAGGCTATGCAACGAAGCAGGAACTGGTAGAAAAAATCGAATACCCGATGACGGTTCAGGGACAGTATGATTTTATGGAAGATTTCTTAAACCGTATCAGCCACATCAAAGGAAACAGGGGAAAAGGATTTTTCTACTGGGAGCCTGCATGGATTCCGGTTCCGGGTTCCGGCTGGGCAACGGAAGCATCTTTAAAATATATGAACGATAAAGGACCTTGCGGAAATGAATGGGCGAATCAGGCACTCTTTGATTATCAGGGAAATGCACTGCCAACATGGAATCTGATCCGCGATTTTAAACCGGAAGAATCATAAAAAAACCACACTGGGAAAAGAAAATCCCAGTGTGGTTTTTTTGGCATAAATTTCCATTCAGACAAAATTAAGAATTTCATAAACTTTTGTATCTTGCTTTTCCATAAGGACTTCTATATTCTGAAATTATAGAAAAACGTCCGCAGAAAGCGGCATTTTATGGGAGGAACGCATATGAACCGAAGTTTATGGAGAAAGGCGGTGGCACTGACACTTACAGCCGCAATGACGGCAGGGCTCACTGCCTGTGGCGGTGGCGGTAACAGCACATCCGCAGACGGAAAGAAGAGATATTTCAAAGCAGATTATCTGAGTGATCTGCCGGACAGTTTTAATGATACGACAAGTAATATACAGTTTAAGGGAGATGTGATGTATTACACTTCCAGCAATGAGGACTACACAAAATCCGGACTGTATTCGTATAATCTGATAACCGGAGAAAATGCACAGCTTTATGAGCAGGCAGAGAGTGACGGCAGCGGGAACAGCAGCTGGGTGTCAGGATATACCGTGGCAGACAGCGGAGAGGTTTATCTGTTTGTGACGAAGAACCAGATGGATGAGTCGAGTGTCACCGAGGATTATTCGGATGCAACACTGGATGATGTGTTAAGTTATATGGCAGACCAGTGGGGATACAGTGCCGAGGATGCAGAAAAGGACTGGAATGATTATTATGCAAAAAATTATACGGATGAGAACGGCAATGTAAACTATGGCAGATTTCTGCTGGCACAGAATGCGAGATTCATTCAGACTTCTTCCATCCTCAAAGTGGACACATCCGGAAATGTTGTGCTTGAACAGGACATGGATCTCGGAGCAAATGCAGAGAATGTAAGCTGTAACGGGATAGCAGTGGATAAGGAGGAAAACCTTTATCTTGCCCTGAATACCTGGTCCAATAATGACAGTGGCAACAGCGCCAGCTCAGATGAGTATTTTACACTTGTAATAGGAGAGGACGGCAGCCAGAAGGGCAGGATCCCATCGGATGGATATACATCCAGACTGGTCGGGCTTGCGGACGGAACGGTTGCCTCCGTCGGATATGGGGATGCCGGATGTGAGCTGCGACCGTTAGATGTCGGCGCAATGAAAGAACAGACAGACAAGGCAATTGCAGTCCCTTCCGATACAATCTCTGTGTTAGATGAGAAGAATCTGCTGGTCACAGAGGGCAGCAGTGTTTATAAGTACAATCTGGATACGAAGGAAAAAGAGGAATTTTTCAGCTGGATGGACTGTAATATTTCCAGCTCCAGCGTGAGCAGCTACGGAGTCCTGTCCGATGGAAGAATCGCAGCTTATCTTCAGAACTGGAACTCCAACGGAAACCAGACGGAGATCGCACTGATCAAAGAAGTGGATGCCAGTGAAGTGGCAGATACCGTAAATCTCACACTCGCCTGCATGTGGACAGGTTCAGACATGGAGGAGAAGGTGATCGCATTTAACAAGAGTCAGGATAAGTATCATATCACAATGAAGTCTTATGGAGACGGCGCAGAGGAGTACGAGGATGCAGTGAACAGCTTCAACACGGCAGTGACATCGGATTCCAACATTGATCTGGTACTTTTTAACGATTATTCCCAGGCAATCAATTTTGCATCCAAAGGATTAAATGTGGATCTGTATGGACTGCTGGACAAAGACACGGAACTTTCGAGAGATGATTTCCTTCCAAATGTACTCACTGCATGCGAGTATGATGGAAAACTGGCGATCCTGCCGCAGACCTTTACGTTACAGACGGTGATCGGAAAAGCGGATGATGTCGGAACGACACCGGGATGGACCGTGTCGGATATGAAGGCGCTGCTCGCATCCAAACCGGAAGGAACACAGCTTTTCTGGGGTATGGACCGGACGTCTGCATTGACAGCACTGATGAGTCTCGGCTATAATGATTTTATCAACTGGGAGAATGCAAGCTGTAATTTTGACAGTCAGGAATTTATAGATGTACTGGATTTTGCAAATATGTTCCCGGAAGAGTTTGAATATAGAGATGATATGGAAGACAGCACGGTTCTGCTGAGTCAGGGAAAACAGCTTTTAGATACTTATTATCTCAGTGATTTTGAGCAGGTACAGATGTACCGTGCGATTTTTGGTGGGGCGACAACATTTATCGGTTATCCGACCAGCGAGGGAAACGGAGCAATGCTGAGTCTGAACAATATTATTGGAATTTCCAATAGCTGTAAGGATGTCGATGGTGCATGGCAGTTTTTAAGGACATTTTATCTGCCAAAGAAGAGCAGCGACGGCGACAGTGATTACACTTATGGATTTTCCATTAGAAAAGACGATTTTGAAAAATATTGTCAGAACGCAATGAAAGCAGACTCTGACGGCGGAAGCACCTGGGGCTGGGGGGAATTCGAAGTTGAGATCCAGCCGGCGACACAGGAGGATGTAGATCAGGTAAAAGATCTTGTATACAATACAACCGCTGTTTCCGGTGCCGTTTCCGATGATATCACCAATATCATCAATGAGGAGGCAGCAGCCTATTTCTCAGGACAGAAGTCCGCAGAGGATGTGGCAAAAATTATCCAGAGCAGAATGCAGGTATATTTAAGTGAGACGAAGTAAGAAAAAGGATTTTAGTAAGGTTATAAAAAAACAGAATAAATCATGGTTTCATAGGCTGGTGTCAGGAGCGTTCCTGGCACCGAGCGTTCTGGGAGTACTGTTATTTTTTGTACTCCCATTTCTTGTAGTGATCTATTTTTCCTTTGTGAATAATCCGGTGGCAAAAAAGTTTGTGGGACTGACAAATTACATCAATGTCATTCAAAATGGGGCATTCCGGACAGCAGTTGGAAATACACTATTTTTTTCGGTAGTGGCAGTGCCGCTTGCAGTGATCCTTGGCATGGCACTCGCATTTCTGCTGGATGCAGGCATTCCGTTAAAAAGTGAACTGCGGAGCTGTTTTCTGACACCGCTTATGGTGCCGACAGCGTCTATCGTGCTGATCTGGCAGGTGCTTTTTGATTACAATGGTGTTGTGAATGTGGCAGTGCAGAAGTTCGGCGGAGGGCAGGTGGACTGGCTGAAATCATCCGCAGGTCTTTTCGTTGTCATTCTCCTGTTTTTATGGAAAAACTTAGGATATAATATGATCCTCTTTTTATCTGCCATGGGAAATATCCCGAAGGATATCATTGAAGTAGCAGAGTTAGACGGGGCAAACCGCTGGCAGATTTTTATACATGTAAAATTGCGGTATCTGTCACCGACGATCATGTTTGTGACAATACTTTCCATGATCAATTCGTTTAAGGTATTCCGTGAGATTTATCTTCTGACAGGCGAGTATCCGTACGGTGCACTTTATATGTTGCAGCATTATATGAACAATACGTTTGCTTCGGCAGATTACCAGAAACTTTCCACGGCAGCAATTTATATGTCCTTTGTGATGATCGTCATTATGGGAATTTTATTTTGGGTGGAACATCATTTTGGAAAGGATTTGGAGGAAGAATGAAAAAGAGATCAGAACGAAAAAAATTATGTATCCGCATCTGCCTGACGGTGATCGCTGTGGTTACGGCGCTCATTTTTATCATGCCGATCGTTCTTACCATCAGCAATTCGTTTATGTCGGCAGCGGAGATCACCTCCAACTATGGTTCCATTTTCCAGAAAACGGATACCGGGGGCAAGCAGTACATCTCCCAGACGGTAAACCTCAAATTTATACCGGATATGGTAACTTTCTCACAGTATGCGACCGTGTTATTTAAGAGTCCGGACTATCTGTTGAAGTTTTGGAATTCCGTGATCTTAGTGGTGCCGATCGTGGTATTCCAGCTGGTGGTGGCAGTGCTCGCCGCATATGGCTTCACAAGGACCAGAGGAAAACTTTCCGCAATCGTCTTTTTTGCATATGTGATCTTAATGATGATGCCATATCAGGTTACACTGGTGCCAAATTATCTGGTCTTAAACTGGATGAAGCTTCTGGATACGAACTGGAGTATATGGCTTCCGGGTATTTTTTCCCCGTTTAGTGTGTACCTGATCACAAAGTATATGAGACGAATACCAGTGCCGCTCATCGAGGCGGCGAAGATTGACGGAGCCAATGAGTTTCAGGTTTTTACAAAGATATGTATCCCAATCTGTAAGGGCGTGATCACAACCTGTGCGATCCTGGTATTTATGGATTACTGGAATATGGTGGAACAGCCACTGCTGTTTTTTACCGATACAGATAAATACCCGCTGTCGATTTTTTTGTCAAAGATCAATGCGCAGGAAGTGGGACTGGCATTTGCAGTGGCGACCTTTTACATGATCCCAAGCCTTTTGATTTTCCTGTATGGTGAGGATCAGCTGGTAGAGGGTATCGCTTATCAGGGCGGTGTCAAAGGATAGAAAATGGAGAGTTAAAAAGATGACAGATAGAAAAGATAAAATAAAGAATATCACAATTATATTTTTACTGGTGATGCTGATACTTACCTTTTTTTCCAATACGATTATGAATTATTCGCTTGTGGAGGTCAGCACACAGCAGGTGACAAGCGGTCAGATCACTTCCAAGGTACGTGGAAGTGGTTCTGTGGAGGCGAGTGAGAGTTATTCCGTCACGATCGAGGAGACAAGAAAGATCGCAACGGTCAACGTGAAAAAGGATGCGGAAGTAGCAACCGGAGATTTACTGTTTACCTTAGAGGATACAGACAGTGATGAGTTAGATACTGCAAAGAAGAGTTTAAACGAGGCACAGGCAGCCTATGAATCCGCAGTGCTTACCGCAGGGATCACAGTGGCAGAGCGTCAGAGCATTGAGGCCGGAAAGGGATCAAGCCTCACCCAGAAACAAAATGAGATCGCAGCAGCAAATCAGAGAGTGAAGGATGCGCAGGCGGCAGTGGATGCTGCACAGGCAAGTGTCGATAAGATCAAAGCACAGATCGATGCGGTCAGCAACTCAACGGCGGACACGACTGCAGAGGAAAAGGCAGTGTTAGATGCAGAGAAAAAGAACAGTGAGGCGCAGGACAGCCTGACGAGTGCGGAGAGTGCTTATACGCCGGTGAAGAGTGCGTATGATGCGGCACTTTCAGGTCTGCAGAGCGCACAGAGTGCGTATGATGAGGCTGTAGCAGAGTATAATGCTGCAAAAAAAGCATATAACGATGAAACAGATGCTACAAAAAAAGCGTCAAAAAAGGATGCTATGGATGCGGCTGAATTAGCAATGAACAAGGCAAAACGCCAGTTAGATACAGCCCAGTCCACTTTTAACACCTGTCAGGCAAACTTAAACAAAGTCCAGGGTTCCTACGATTCCGCAAAGTCCGCAGCAACCGACAGCAAGAATGCTCTGAGCAATGCAAACTACAATCTCTCCGTGAAAAAACTGACTGGCACGAACACCGCGGAAGCAAACAATCTGCAGGCGCAGCTGAACACGGCAACGGCGGCACTGACCGATGCAAACACTGCATTGACCAGTGCAACCAATGATCAGAAAAAAGTGACCGATAAGATCAGTGGCGAGGTGACGATCGCATCTGCCTATAAAACAATGACAGATCTTCAGGAAGAAGTAGAAAAATTACAGGCAAAATCCATCGGAACAGAGATCACATCACCAATATCAGGAACTGTTACTGATATTTCAGTGACAGCAGGAACTACGGTCAACGCCAACGATGTCATGATGACCATTCAGCCGGAAAACAAAGCGTATGTGTTACAGTTCTCTGTGACTGAAAATCAGGCAAAGAAGGTCAGAGTCGGAGATACAGCGGAAATACTGAATAACTGGTACGGAAATGATGTTTCCGCAGTTGTGTCAGCCATCCGCAAAGATCCACAGAACCGCTCCAACAGTATGATCATCTGTGAGATGAAAGGGGATGTGTCAGTCGGAGACAGCTATACACTGTCTATCGGGGAACAGAGTTCCAACTATGACACGATCGTGCCGACGAGTGCTATCCGGGAAGATTCTAATGGAAAATTCATTCTGATCATAGAGTCAAAGAGCACACCGCTTGGAAACCGCTACTATGCGAGACGCGTGGATGTGGATGTTATCACATCAGACGATACAAAATCAGCAGTGACCGGAGCTTTGGAAGGTTATGAGTATGTGATCACAACGACTACAAAACCGATTAAGGAAAACGAACAGGTACGTCTGGCATCAGAATAAGCAGAAAGGAATGACACATGAAGGTAAAGCAGTACAGAAAAATACTTCTATTAGTGCTGATGATATGTGCTGCCATTCTTTTTGGCTGTGTGGAACGTGCACTCGGCAGACAGCTTTCCACACAGCAGATCGCATCAGAGTGGTCAGCAGAAGACAGTTATGCACAGATTTCCTGCTTTTTTTCCAAAGATGCAGCAGTGACGAAGGACTATGTGATACAGCTGGAACAGAAATTAAAAACTGCATTGCAGGAGGCGTCAGAGGATACATCGGATGTAAACGGAAGAACGCTGGTGGACTGTTACAGTACAAAAGGGGAACTTACCCTTTATTCTGACCGGGCATCCATCACGGCGAGAGCATTCGGTGTTGGAGGAGATTTTTTCACATTTCATCCGCTGAAACTGTTGTCAGGCAGCTATTTTGATGGAGAAGATTTAAACAAAGACGGTGTGGTCATTGATGAAAATGTTGCATGGCAGTTATTTGGTTCCAACAATGTCGCAGGAATGTATGTGGAGATCAACGGAGTACAGTATCCGGTGCGCGGCGTGGTAAAAAGTGATAAGGGATATTTCAGTGATGCGGCGGACGAGGAAGCAGCAACCGTTTATGTCTCTTATGAGATTTTAGAAGGCAGATCAGACAGCAGTACTGGCGGCATGGACAGCGCAGCAGCCAGCACACCGGCAGCGGGCACAACGGATTCAAAGGGGGGAAGTTACGGACAGTCAGCAGGAACGACGCTTGACAGCTATGAGCTTCTCATCAAAAATCCGGTGCAGAAGTTCGGATTCAATGCATTAAAAGAAGCATTGGGATTGGATAAAAGCAGTTATGAGATCGTTGAAAATTCTTCCCGTTTTGGATTGATGAATCGTTTTACGGTATTAAGAAATTTTGGGATCCGTTCGATGAATACAAAGAATATTGTTTTTCCATATTGGGAAAACCGGGCGAGGGCTTATGAGGATCTTGCAGCGCTGCTGTTAATTCTGGAATTGTTATGTCTGGTCTATCCGGTCATTTTTGCAGCCGGGAAAATACACTGGCTGTGGAAACATAAGACTGAAATCCGACAGAAGCTGGTGCAGTGGATCAAGGTGTTTGTGAAAGAGCTGCGGATCTGGATGAAACATGTGAAAGCACAAGAGCGTCCGGTGAAAAAACAGTGGCATTGGAAAAAATAAAGGAGTGGCGGTATTCAGGACAGAATACCGCCTTGATGTATTTATGAAAAGAATTGTTTTATTGGTTGGCGGTGTGGAAACGCTTGCCTACTTTTCCATACAGATGGGAAATGAATGGAAGCGCATGGGCTATAAGGTGTTCTATTTTGACTTGGAGGATGAGATGAACAGCGCCAAAAAGCTGCGCAGATTTATCAAACCGGGGGAGACAGTGCTTGTCACGTTTAACTTTGAAGGTCTGGAAAAAGAAGCAGGAGTCTACCGTGAAGGCATCGGTTATGTATGGGACGAATATGCAATTCCGTGTTACAACATCGCAGTCGATCATCCGTATTATTACCATGAGAGACTTGCTGATCTTCCGGAAAAATATTACCACATCAGCATCGACCGGCTGCATGAGGCTTATTTTAAGCAGTTCTATCCGGAGTTTACGCACCGTGGATTTCTTCCGCTTGCAGGAAGCAGATTGGAAGAATTATGTAAACCGAATACCGGTAAAGAAGATGGAAAACAACCGGTTGAATATCCGGCAGAAGCAATCAGGAAGCCTGTTGAGAAAAAATATAATGTTATTATGACAGGAAACTTTACCCCGACGTCTTTCTGTGAACCGTATATCCACTGGATCAATGATGAATATGCAGCCTTTTATCAGGGGATCATCGATGATATCATTGCGCATTCGCATCGCACGGTCGAGGAAGTGGCATTGGAACACTGTGAGCGCGAGATGGGGGAGAATACTTATAAGGATCTCCGCATGGCGCTGCACCGCATGATATTTATTGATATCTATGTGCGCAATTACTGGCGCAGGGAGGCAGTAAAAGTGCTGGTGGACTCAGGAATACAGGTGGATGTATTCGGCAAGGGCTGGGATGAACTCACCTGCGGTCACCCGGAAAACATGATCCTGCATCCGCAGACAACCTCAGAGGAGTGTTTAAAAGCAATTGCGGCGTCCAAAATATCATTAAACGTCATGCCATGGTTTAAGGACGGAGCACATGACCGTGTCTTCAATTCAATTTTAAATGGCACTGTCAGCGTGACTGATACGAGCAAATATCTTTGCGGGGAATTAAAAGAAGGACAGGGCGTATGTTATTACGATCTTGCCCATATGGAAAAACTGCCGGAGCTGGTGAGAGATCTGCTGGCGGACGATGCACGCCGGGAGGAGATCGTAAGAGCCGGTATCCCTGTGGTGGAAGAAAAACATACGTGGATCAGGCGAGCACATCAGCTGCTGGAATGGATCGAGGAAGATGCACGCGGGACAGACAGAAAAGATTGAGAGAGAAACGGGAGTAATCGGAGAAAAGCGAAGAATTCCGCATAAAACAGTTGCATTTTGCAGATAATGAGGGTATAATATCGGAAGAAATTGGCAGTGACGAAAGCTACGACCGCAAAGCCGTTTCAGAGAGCCGGTGGCAGGTGTAAACCGGTGCAGTGAGTAAGGTCTTTCCACTTTCAGAGCCGGTGATGAAAGTCACAAGGTTCGTACCCTGTATCGTACGTTTGAGAGGTCGGAAGAAGATCTGTTCTTTAACATAGAGAAAGAGAAGCAGAGTATTCCGGCAATATGGGTGGCAACGCGGAAGAGAATACAGCCTTTCGTCCCATGTGTTTTGGCACAGGGGCGGAAGGCTTTTGTGTTATAAAAAAGAAAAAGGAGCTTAGAAAAAATGATCGATTTAAAATTTTTAAGAGAAAATCCGGAAATCGTAAAACAGAACATTAAGAACAAATTCCAGGATCAGAAATTACCGTTAGTAGACGAAGTGATCGAGTTAGATGCGAAGGCAAGAGCAACACAGAAAGAGGCAGTTAATGGGACAGGGCAAGAAGGAGGAGGCTGAGGCAGTAAAGGCACAGGTAAGCGCCAATGCAGCCCGCCTTGCTGAGTTAGAAGAAACAGAGAAAGAGTTACAGGAAAAAGTAACAAAGATCATGATGGTGATCCCAAACATCATCGATCCGTCTGTTCCAATCGGAAAAGATGACAGCTGCAACGTGGAGATCGAAAAATTCGGCGAACCTGTCGTTCCTGATTTTGAAATCCCATATCACACAGATATCATGGATCGTTTTGATGGTATCGACCTTGAC
>OGHY01000833.1_pt1 | contig 15652 bp, 10 predicted proteins | sample 1571541 | NCBI WGS metagenome assembly OGHY01 (sample SAMEA2581943, study PRJEB24529) | metagenome | biome: Human gut stool | place: China | collected 2011
GGGCCACCGCCATAAGTAAATCCGTCATCAGTAAAGGTGGTGTTGTATATGGATGCGCAGCCCATGGACTTCAGGTGAAACATATGCGCTGTGCCACTATGAAGGACGTGGAGAAACTGAAAGGATCCAAATATGTGCAAAGTGATATAGGTAAATGCTTTTGTAAAATAAAACATGCGTTAGAAGAGGATAAGTTTGTATTATTTTCAGGATGTCCGTGTCAGGTATCTGGATTATATATGTATCTAGGAAAACAGTATGAAAAATTGATTACAATTGATGTAGTATGTCATGGAGTTAATTCTTTAAAAGCTTATAATTCATATATAGCTGAATTAGCAAAAGGAAGAATTGTTGAAAAAGTAAATTTTAGAGATAAAACGATTCATGGTTGGAGCTCTATTGTGAACGTAAAATTTACAGATGGATCCCAGTATGATGCAGCTTGGAATAAAAATCAGTGGTATGATCTTTTTTTGGGTGGTGTTATTAATAGAAAATGTTGTGCAACTTGTCATTATGCAAAGATAAACCGAATTGGCGATATTACTTTAGGTGATTTCTGGCAGGTGCATAGATGGGATGAATCATGTAACGATTGGAAAGGAACATCATTAGTACTTTTAAATTCTGAAAAGGGTAAAAAAGTTTATAAAGAATTGGAAAGGAACTTGATATTAAGTAAAGAAGCTCCATTAGAACATGCAATAAAATATAATGGTGCATTGAGACAACCAACGAGCATGGCACCGGGCAGAAAATATTTTTTCAATCATTTAAAGGATGGGTATCATAAAGCATATTGGTATGGGCGTGAATGGAGATATGATGTTGGTTTAATAGGCTGGTGGTTCTCAGCAAATTACGGAAGTGTGTTAACGTATTTTGCAATGGGAAAAGTTTTACAGGATATGAATTTGTTACCAATTCTTATTCGTATTCCAAAATTGGATGGAAGTTCTTGGGAAGAGATAACAGAAGAAAATATTAAGTTTATGGAGAAATATTTTCATGTTTCTAATCCCAGAAGTTATTCACAATTAAAAGAAGTGAATAAGTTTTGCGATTCATTTATGTTAGGATCTGATCAGTTGTGGGTTTCTGCATACAATAAAATTTTAGGATATACATTTTATCTTGATTTTGCGGACTCAGATAAGAAGAAAATTGCATATGCAACTTCTATGGGGTATGACAGATATGATGGAAGTGATGAGGACAAGAAGATAGTCAAGACGCTTTTAAAACGATTTGATGGAATTTCAGTAAGAGAAACAGAGTCAGTGTCGTTGTGTAAAAAAGAATTTGACCTTGACATTGTAAGGAATCTAGATCCGGTATTTCTCTGTAAACAAGAACATTATGATATGTTAGCGAAAGAGTCACAAATACAAGTGGATGAAAAATATAATTTGGCATATATACTTGATCCTACGGATGAAAAGAAAATGGCTATACAGAGTTTGAAAGAATTGACCGGTGTGGAAACAAAAATTATTCTGGATATGAAAAATTTTGACAAATCATATGCTAAATGGTCTGATATGGACATAATAGACAAAGTATCTGTGCCAGATTTTGTGAAACTAATCAGAAATTGTAATTTCCTATTAACAGACTCTCATCATGGTGTTTGTTTCGGAATGATTTATCATAAAAAATTTTTGGCTATTAGGAATCCAAGAAGAGGAGCAGTGCGATTTGATTCTTTATTTAAGCTTTTCGAAATGGAAAATTGTTTGACAGAAGAGGGGAATATATTGGAATCTCTAAAAAAGGCCCCTTCCCCCGACTATGAGAGAATAGATCTAAAAATGAAGAGCGAAAAGGCTCGGTCATTAGAGTGGATGCAATCAATGTTAATAGACAATAAACATGAACAAGAAGAATTGGTGGAAGATATTTTTGCAAAATATTTTCATGAATTACAATGCATGAAGGCCGAACAAAAATGAAAATATTTTAAATAATTGAATCAATTGTTTATGAAAACCATGGACCACAAGTTTATTTTAGAAAGATCAGAAAACAATAAAATATAATATACACGTTGAGATTTAAAGTGCGCACATAAGAAGGAGGAGTTTAAAATGCAGGTACAAAAAATTTTTATTATCACACCATTGGGAAACAAAAATTCAGAAGCGCGAAAACATGCAGACAGAATGTGGAATGAGGTTTTTGTTCCTGTATCCGAAAAGATATCTACAAATGATTTAAAGGTTGAGTTTGAACGAAGTGACTTGATGGATGAGGGAAGTAATTCAAGAGTAAAGAAGATAATGGAATTAATAAGAGAGTCAAGTGGTTGTATAGTGGATTTGTATACGATAGGGAATTTGAATGTTATGTATGAAGTAGGTTTAGCACATTCTCAAGGTAAGCGAGTGTTTTTCTTGAGATCTGATAAAATTCAAGAAAATGAAATACCTTCAGATATACGGTATTATGCAGAATATTACTATACCTACAATCTTGATATTTTTAGAGGAAAAGCCGCATCTGATGAAATCGCAAATATTCAGAAGGAGATTGTGGATGTGTCTAAAGCTATGGTTTCTTCTAACACAAAGTATACATTATATAGACCATGTTTTTACGAACCGACCAATCTATATGTAGAGAATTTGTTGGAGGGAATAAACTGTAGAATTACAAATATTGAATCGTTAGTAAAGGATTTTGGATCATCTAGCGAAGATAAGAGAACGTTAGCTCAATATATAATTGGTGAAAACGATGCATTTGATGCCTTAACAGAGGCTGTGAAGAAATCAAATATTTCAGTTAAAACAACCAGATTTTCACCATATTCAGTTGTTGGAAGGCAGAATGTATTTTTTAGTACTATTAATAATTTGATGACAAATGAGGTTACACCGGATAAGGTGGAACGTATTATAACTGCTAATAATAATGAAAAATTTGACGAAATTGCGAAATTGATGGTCAATAATGCGGGAAAAGATTTTGATATTTACATTTCAAGAATAGAATACAGTTTTGAAATGGTGGTCATTGATGACGAAATTGTTTTTATACATTTTAGAAAATATAATCAGCAAGAAAAGGAAAAGAGGAGCGCTTCTCCTATGCTTATTTCAGCCACATTGCGTATTGAAAAGAGAATTATTGCAAATGAATTTTCGACAATTTTTGATAGTATTAAAAACAGTAAGAAAGATATGCTTGCAGTGATTCGATGTAAGGAAATTACTACTGAAAATTTGAGTGAAAAAATAAAAAAATACAAGCGTTTATTTGAAGAAGCAGTAAAAGAATACCAGATGTCTCAAGGTGTATTTGAAGATAATATTAATTCTCAGATAAAAAGCTGATAATAAAAATGTGCCTCTATTGATTGGGAAAAATAGATTTAAGGTAAGTTATTTGACTCCGAGGAAATAGATGTGATTGTTAGAAGCAAATTAGAACAGGAAATTTTCAGAACAAAAGAATGGTTAAAAAAGTATTTGCAAAAGAAACTATTCCAAGTGAAGAAACGGTTTATAGTTTACTAAGAAGAATTGAGAAACTTGAAGAACAGGTTAGCAAGTTACAAGGATAATTTTACTAATGGGGTGTAAAGATGGAACATATTTTTGATAGGGGAGGATGTAAAAGGATATCAGGATAATAATGTGAATATGTGATTGAAAACAAAAGTATTTTATGAGAGAAAAAGGAATGTTATGTTAGAATTTGTTATATCGACAATATTATCTGGGATTATTTGGGATGTTATAAAGGGAAGTCAAAAACTGTTATATCATTATTCCTTAAAAAAAATGAATATTGCTGAGGCGGAGTTGACAAATTTGATAGAAAATATTCCGCAAGAAGAAAAAAACAATAAAAAATTGGTAATTGAATATCTGAAAGAGGATAGCGAGTATCAAATTTTGTTAAAGCAAGCCGTAAGAAACGTCAGGAGCGCTAACTTAAAAAAACGCATGACGGTTATTGTGTTAGTTGTGATTATTGTATTGGGAGCAGGTCATTATTATTTAGGTGTAATGGATGGACAATTCCGTTCTTTTTCAAATGACTATGTACAGGTTGTATATAATGGGTTACAAAAAAAGGAAGTTACACCTATCAGCCCAGAAGGAGATACATATTTTTACAATAATTGGTGGGATTTGAAGCGAAAGAAGTATATTCGTGTAGTAAAATTTTACGGAGATACAGGGATTGATGATAGTATAAAGATGATGGAAGGTGATGAAGCCGAGAGAGATATGTTTGTAGATATATGTACATCACAACAAATTTATCATACTCTTCAATATGCTGAATCTGAATTAGGAATAACTGAGACACAGGGGTTAAATGGTGACTTTAAGAATGAAGCAATTACAGGGGATAAAGGACTTACTATCAGAGGAGATTCACAAACAGAAACAATAGAGAATATACCTGATATGATTTTGGTGCAATATAAGAACTCTGGGTATAAATATTTTGTTGTTGGGAAGACGTTATACGTGGATAATAGTGGATATATGATGGCAATGTTGTCATATAGTGGAATGTCATATGATGATTTTATGGATTCATATGACAAAAAAATTGTAAAATTAAGAAATTGTTTTAATAATATAAAACAGCTTGCAATTTGATTTGTGTAGAGAAATGTGAGGTGATTAATATAAAAGATTTGTTGCATACATATAATGTAACAGTGCCACTACGGTATTATACATATGATTTACACAGCAAGGAGAAAGATTCGGAATATGTGATGGGATTAAAGCAGGATGTTAACTGGGATGTAGAGCGTGCGGTGAAAGAACCGATTCCTGATACCAATCAAGTATTCAAAAAAGATGAGTTTGTTCATATCCATTTGTTTTGTGGAAAAGATTTGGAACATGAAGAGATACCTGCGGATTTTTTTAATGTAGAAATTACAAATATTGTTGTACATGATCAAGATGAAGCTCGTGATTTTGTGAAGCCATATCTATATAGAATATGTCGAACCTTAAGTTTTTTCCTAAGTCAACATAATTGTAATAAGCACAGTTATCAGCCACGAGTGGAAACGGATGTGGAGCATGCAATATGGGAAAATTCGGTTTATGAGCCATTTGAACAAGTACTTCATAAACAAGAAGATACTGTTGAAACAACGTGGGTGAACGGAAAAAAGTATCAGATAATTACCATTGAGTCGGCGCCAATTATCATCTCAACAAGTGTATATAGCAAAATTTATGGAAAAATGCCGATGGATGACTTTTTGCTATATGTTGATTGTTCAGATACGGATTTGAATTACATGCTTGATGAATTTTATCTGGCATTGGGACAGGAAAACAGATATAGCAAGTTTTTCCATTTATTTTCGATAATTGAGTTTATTGAAAAGAGATATGAGGACAATAACGGTGCCAGCAAGTTATTCGACTCCGAGGAAATAGATGTGATTGTGAAAGCAGCACTTGATAGTCCGGTATTGGTGGACAAGGAAAAAAGAGATCGCGTTCGCGGAGCATTGAAGCAGATACTTGGAAATCTGACTGATATTGGAAGAAAAGAAAAACTGGTTCATATTTTGCATGAGATGGGAATTTATAAAATTGAAAATTGTGGAACAGAGTTTGAAATTGATAGTAAAACAATAGGACAGATAATCAATTTGCGAAATAAATGTTATCATGCAGACCGAAAAAATAAGGAAGAGACAAAAATAGATATTGATTTGGCAGTTACACAATTGATGTATATATGTGAATGGGTAATTGCGGCACAAGTAAAACCAATTCATCAGTAATGAAAATATTAAAAATATCGAGATGGGGGAATAAAAATGTACAATTATTTAATAGTAGGCTCCGGTCTGTTCGGATCTGTATTTGCCAGACAGGCAGCCGATGCCGGAAAGAAAGTGCTTGTAATAGATAAGCGCCCAAACATTGCCGGAAATGTTTACACAGAAAAAGTAGAGGGCATCAATTTCCACAAATACGGTGCCCATATTTTCCATACAAACAACACAGAGGTATGGAATTATGTAAACCGTTTTGCAACGTTCAACCGTTTTACGAATTCACCGGTTGCAAACTACAAAGGGGAATTGTATTCCATGCCTTTCAATATGTATACCTTCAACAAGATGTGGGGTGTAGTCACACCGGAGGAGGCGGCTGCCAAAATTGAGGAGCAGAAGAAGGAGATCACCGGAGAACCGCAAAATCTGGAAGAACAGGCAATTTCCCTTGTGGGGCGTGATATCTACGAAAAACTGGTGAAAGGCTATACCGAAAAACAGTGGGGGCGTGACTGCAAAGAGCTTCCGGCATTCATTATCAGGCGTCTTCCGGTTCGGCTTACATTTGATAATAATTATTTCAACGCATTGTATCAGGGAATTCCGATCGGTGGTTACACAAAACTGGTAGAGAATTTGCTGGAAGGCATTGAAGTCCGGTTAAACGAGGACTATCTGGAAGATAAGGCAGAATGGAATGCGATGGCGGAAAAAGTTGTTTATACTGGAGCCATCGATGCCTATTTTGACTATGCATTGGGGAATCTGGAATACCGTTCGGTACGTTTTGAAAATGAGATTCTTGATATACCGAATTTCCAGGGAAATGCAGCGGTAAATTATACAGATCGTGAGACACCGTGGACGAGAATCATTGAACACAAATGGTTTGAGTTTGGAAAAGATGAAAATGGAAATGACTTGCCAAAGACCATTATCAGTAAGGAATATTCTTCGGAGTGGAAGCCGGGGGATGAGCCATATTACCCGGTTAATGATAAGAAGAACGGGGAACTTTACCAAAAGTATAAAGCGCTGGCAGAGAAAGAGGAGAATATCATTTTTGGAGGCCGCTTAGGGGAATACAAATATTATGATATGGATGCAGTGATTGCAAGTGCTCTGGAATGTGCCAGAAATCAACTCTATTGATCAAAAATGCAGAAATCTGCAAAAATAATTAATAGAAACATCGGGAAAGTTTAAAGTTACTGTTCGCAGGCTAACTAGAAAACAGTAACAGGTTAAGAGGCAGTGATCATGAAAAACGAAGTGAAAATTGCATTGAATATCTGCACATTCCAGCGTGAAGAATTTATTCACAGAAATCTGTCACTTTTGCAGGCATCGGATTTTTTCAATCCGGACAACCCGCAGTATTATGGAAGGCTTCATATTTTTGTGGTGGACAATGGCAGCAGTTTGCAATTGCCGGAGAGTCCGTATGTGCATTGTATTTATAACAGGAATACAGGAGGTTCCGGTGGATTTCAGAGAGGAATTGAGGAGATTCGTAAACGAAATGAGGGATTTACCCATGTCATTTTTATGGATGATGATGTTGCCTTTGACATCAGCAGCTTTTACCTGCTGTTTGATTTTTTATCCGGGGTCGGGGAGGCGGACAGGAACCGCCCGGTAGCGGGACGCATGTTTTGCATGGATGATCCATATATCCAGTACACGGCGGCGGAGAAGTGGAACCGGGGAATGGTTTCGCATGTGGAGTTCATGCGCGATGTCCGGAAAACGGCATACACACAGGGCAGAGTGATCTACGACGCGGATGCGGATTATGGCGGCTGGTGGTTTTGCTGTTTTCCATATGTATTTGTACAGGAAAATGATGTGCTTCCGTTTTTCATCCACTGTGATGATGTGGAATATGGTCTGCGATGCGGCAAAAAGCCGATCATTATTGAAGGAGTGCAGGTGTGGCATGAAACATACGACAAGCGGATGACACCTCTCATGCAGTATTATGACACGCGAAACCCGCTGTTTGTGAACCAGCTCTATGGTTTTTTGCCGGTGCCTTTGCAGCTTTTGCAGCAGTGGAAGGATAAGATGACGGCGTTTCATATAAAAGGAGACTGGCTTTCGGAGTATTATGTGATCCTTGCAATGAATGATTTCCTGAAAGGCATGGAGTGGTTGAAGCGGATTGATGCGGGGAAGTATCACAAAAAACTGCAGAAGGCAAAAAGCTGCAGGGTAAAGAATGCGATATGCTGGCGGCTTGTGGAGCACCGGGCGAAAAAGAAATTCATGGTACACAAAAACAACGGCTCCGGTTAATCGGAGCCGTTGTGTGAAATGCTGTATTATTTACAGATCACCGTATCTGCGTCTATATTCAGCAAGTTTGGCGTCCTGGTCAGCAAGTTTGGCATCCTGGTCAGCAAGTTTGGCATTCTGGTCAGCAAGTCGGGCATCCCGGTCAGCAATCTCGGAATCCTTTTTGGAACAGGCTCTTTTCAGTGCATCGCGTTCATGGATAACCTCGAATAATTCATCGGTTGGAAGTTTCAGTACAGGTTCTGTCATATTATACACCTCCTGACATAAATTTCTGTTACGGTAAGAAATGCGGAGCATGGACTTTTGCAAAAGCATTAAAATAAGTTTTTTGTCAGTTTCCGTTAAAAATCCCTCTGCAATTTCCTGATCTAAGATAAGTATAGTTTCCTGCAGAAAAGAAGTCAATTCTTCTTTGGATTTCTGTACTTTTTTCTCAAGATCATGTCGTTTATCAGGGGATTTTGCTGACTGCATCTTGCGGTCAGAAGGGATGTGGCGGCGGAACCGGATTGGAAGAAACGGGATGAGCATACACAAATGTTTCTCTTTGATTTCTTCGAGGGTATAGGACTGCACCTTTACGGTTGGAATGCGGTATTCGTGAGTACTGCCATCCTGAAACCGGATCAGACAGCTCAGGTAATCCGGGATCTTTTTCGTTCCCTGCAGGAAAAGAACGGCAGAGTTCGGAAATTTGAGCAGAAGCTGTGGATTTTTGGTGTCGGGCCGGTAATTTAGGGACGCATGAACATCATACTCAAACATACGGATCGTGATCATTCCATTGTATGTAATTTCACATTCAAAGTGATAAATATCCGATTCATTTACACAGAATGTGAGGTCAGCCTTAATGGTCGAAATTTCTTTTGTATCTGAGCGTTCTACAGAATACTCTGTGGAAAGTGGAACAACAGAGGAATCTTCGGGATATTTTTTCCCATAGATTTCATAGATGAGCGGAAACAGGAGTTTGGGAGAACTGTAAGTTGCTTTTTTTATAATTAAATCCCAAAGTTGCGTTTCCGTGGAAATTTCTTCAGGCAGCCCGTTGTTACGAATAATTTCTTCAATCTCTTTCGAGTGAAGATGGTAAGTATGGCGTGTATTGGCCATGTAATATCCTCCTATACTGTTGTGTGTATAATATTTGGAAAAATAAAAAGATTGTTGTTTTTATAATACTGAAAAAAGAAAAACAGAATAACAAATAGGTATATGTATCATAACATACGAGTAACGTAGATACAATAATTTGTTTTATAAAATTAAAGATATAGAAGCAGGTAAGTTACAACATCATTTGAAAAGGTTTTTAAGATATGAGAAGTGAAGTATACAGTTTTCTGGTAAACAGGCATCCGGGAATTTCATACCGGTATCATAAGGTACATGATGATGCAACCGGTATGCGCAGAATGTTTTCCTGGGCATATTTGTTGTGGATAAATTTCGCATATTATGTATTGTTCTGTAGATTTCTCGGAAGAATTCCAGAGATGGAAATATATGAAAAACGCAAATTGATGATAAAAACCAGCGAATCCGAAGGACACTGGAAAGATGAGGAGTTTTTTTCCGTAGAGGATTTTGTCAGAAAAATCAAAGATTACGATGTGATCTCATTTGATATTTTTGATACATTGATTTTTCGCCCGTTTTCTTCTCCGACAGATATGTTTTATTTGATTGGAGAAAAATTTGATTTCCTCGATTTTAAGAATTTACGTGTTTGGGCAGAATGGGATGCCCGGATGAAATGCAGGCAGAAAAACGGACACATGGAAGTGACATTACAGGATATCTGGGAAAATCTGGCAGAAGATACCGGACTGGATGCCATGGAAGGTATGCGGTTGGAGTGCGAGGTTGAAGAAAAACTCTGCTATGCAAATCCGTATATGCTGCAGGTATGGAAGCGTATGCAGGAATTGGGAAAGCGTCTAATCATTGTTTCGGATATGTATCTTCCGCGTGCTTGTATTGAAAAAATATTGCAGAATGCCGGATATACGGGAGCGGAGCGTATCTATATTTCCAGTGAATATGGGGAAAATAAAGCTGGGGGGGATCTGTTCCGCCGCGTGCTTCGGGATTTTTCTGGTAATCGTATCGTACATATTGGAGATAATCCGCACAGTGATCATAAAATGGCACAGGAATGCGGACTTGCTATCATGCCATATCAGAATGTAAATAAAAATGTGTTATTGTACCGTCCGATGGATATGTCATCCATGATCGGCGGGGCATACCGTGGGCTGGTATCGAATCATTTGTACAATGGTACAGAAAAATTCAGCATGGAATACGAGTATGGATATGTGTACGGCGGGTTGTTTGTTGTGGGGTACTGCCATTTTATTCATGCGTATTACGAGCAGCATCATCTGGATCAATTACTGTTTCTCGCGCGGGATGGAGATATTCTTCGCAGGGTTTATCAGAAGTTATATCCGGATGACCGAACTGTATATGTTTACTGGTCCCGCAAGGCTGCTACAAAACTGATGGCGGGTGAGGACAAGCACGATTTTTTCCGAAGGTTTATTTATCACAAGGTGAACCAAAAGGTTTCTATCGGGGACGCATTGCGTTCCATGGAACTGGAGAAGTTGATCCCGGAGCTTTCGGCTTGGCCGGAAATCTGGACGGCATGGGAAAAGAAAAACGGCATGAAAGAGAAACAAAAGTTTATTGATTTGCAGGAAAACGATGAGATTACAGAAAAGAATGCATACTTGCTTCGGCGGTTTATAGAGGCAAAATGGGATGAAGTGACTGCATGCTATAAGGAACAGCAACTTGCAGCAGAAACGTATTACAGAGAGATTTTACAGGGATGTAAGCATGTAGCAGCAGTTGATATTGGCTGGGCGGGGAGCGGAGCGATTGCACTTTCCCATCTGGTCAATCGGGTATGGGGAATGGACTGTAAAATTACAGGAATCGTTGCAGGAACTAATACAGTCCATAACGCAGAGCCGGATGCATCAGATCCATTTCTGCAGGATGGCAGGCTTGTGTCATATCTGTATTCCGGACAGATGAATCGGGATCTGCTGAAAAAACATGATCCGAATAAGGACTACAATGTATTCTGGGAATTGTTACTTTCCTCATTGACACCTTCTTTTTCCGGGTTTCATCTGGGCAGATACCATACAAAAAATGAAAGTATTTATCTGAATGCACTGGATATTACGCTGGAGTTTGGAAAATATGATTACAATCCGGAGGGAATCCGGGAAATCCAGCGGGGAATTTTGGATTTTGCCAACCAGTATCAGGAACACTTTGGAGCATTTCCCTATATGTTTCGCATCAGTGGAAGGGATGCATATGCACCGATGCTTGTGGCTGCAAGTTATAACGAGCGTTATTTGAAAGCGATGGAAAAAAGATTTCAACTGGAAATAGCGGTGAACTGATGAAGTGTATTAAAAAAGCATAAAAAATGAGATAAAAATGAAACTTTTTTGCACATTTTTCTTGAAAAAGCCTCTGATTTTTGTTACTATATGTTATAGTTAAGTAACAAAGTTGTAACAAATTGGAGGATAGGCATTGAAATTTAAGGTTACATGGGGTAAGAAGCTGATCGCAGGTATTTTGCTGGCGGCAGTTGTAGTAGGGGGTACTGCAGCACCGGCAGAAGCAGCAGGAAAGAAAAGTACTGCGGTTGTGGCACAGGATAATTACCGGAAAACATTGTGTAAGGGATTTCTGGGAAAGAGTTATGGCAGTGTGGTTGATGGAATCCGCTGTGACTGCAGTGGTTACACACGGGCAGCCCTGAATCGTCTGGAGAGTAAGGGACGGAAAGGGACTGCACTGAAAAATGTCAGTGTTGGAGCACATTGTACCAGAGACTGGGTAAGCGGATCGAGTATTTCGTATACAACAGGGGTTGCAACAAAGGGTGCGATCCAGTGGAATTCCGGCACAAAGAAGTCTATTGGAAGAAAAAGCAGTGGGAAAAGCCTTTCCCAGTTGGAACTTGGAGATGTTGTTGTTTATGGAAAGGGTGGTTCTTCCTCCCATATAGCCATATATTTCGGAGAATTTTCTTCAATGGAAGCGGTAAAGGATTATCTGGAAGATATTGGGGTTTATGAGAAAGGAACGATTAAGAGATCTGCAGGAGATAAGTACAGTTACAGTGGCCGCACGATTGTGCATAAGTATGGAAACAGTAGGTACTGGCGGATTCATTCTACATGCAGCGGAATTATGATTGACAATGATATTGCAGGAACCAGCAGATACACATCTTCCTTTGGTCAGTGGAAATGGACCTTTGATACGGGAATTGAAGTAGAATAAAAGAACAGATAAAAAGCCCTGCGTTTTCGGAATTTCCGAAAGCGCAGGGCTTTTTTACATGGCAGATACTTAATCGACCAGTTTATCCAGTTCTTTGATGTATTCGGTTTCACTTGAGAACTGATGATTTGCTTTTTTGGCATACAGACCGACCGCTGTCTGGGATTTCTTGATTGCCTGCATGGTTCCGGCACCGGCGACACATCCGCCCGGACAGGCCATGCCTTCGAGCAGATAGCCCGGATATTTGCCTAATGTGGCAAGCTTTAAAAGCTGACGGCATTCCTTTAATCCTTCGGCATTTGCCACCTTGATCTCCTGTTCCGGGTGATCCCGTTTGATGACATCTACGACAGCCTGTGCAACGCCACCGGCAACGGCAAAGTTTCTTCCGTCTGTGGAAGCGTCACTTACACCATCCGGATCTTCTTCCATGTTTTCCAGATCCACATGTTTTGCATCAAAAATACCGGCCATTTCTTCAAAGGTGAGCACGAAATCTACTTCGCTGCGGACGCTGCGGCGCATTGCTTCGAGTTTCTTGGCCGCACATGGTCCAATAAAGACAACCTTCGCATTTGGGTTATGCTTTTTGATAAGACGTGCAGTTAATGTCATCGGAGTCAGTGCCATGGAAATACAGTTGGCGTGATCCGGGAATAATTTCTTTGCCATGACAGACCATGCCGGACAGCAGGAAGTTGCCATGAATGGAAGTTCATCTGGCACTTCTTTTAAGAAATCTTCTGCTTCCTGCTTTGCGCACAGATCCGCACCGATTGCTACCTCAAAAACGTCTGCAAACCCGAGTTCTTTCATGGCAGCACGCAGCTTGCCAGGGGTAACCTTTGGTCCGAACTGACCGACAAATGCAGGAGCGACAGCTGCATAAACCTTTTCACCGGACTGGATGGCACGGATTGTCTGGAAAATCTGGGATTTGTCAGCAATGGCACCGAACGGGCAGTTTACTAGACACTGACCGCAGGAAACACACTTGTCATAATCGATATTGGCTTTGCCGTTTTCATCTGAAGTAATGGCATCCATACCGCACGCTTTGGCACATGGACGTTCCTGAATGATAATGGCGTTATAGGAGCAGACACTTGCACAGCGGCCGCACTTGATACATTTCTCCTGGTCAATGATAGATCTGCCGGTGGTACGGTCTAAGGATACGGCATCCTTTGGACAGACCTCCATACAAGGGTGTGCCAGACATCCCTGACAGCCGTCCGTTACATGCACACGTTTTGTGGGACAGGCATTGCAGGCAAATTTAATGACATTAATGAGAGGCGGAGTATAGTAAGTTTCTGCCTGGTCAGCAGCTTCAATGCCATCGGATACCGGGGCATGCTCTGCTGCACTGCGGTTTGGCAGGCCCATTGCCAGACGCAGGCGTTCGCCTACAATTGCACGCTCCAAAAATACATCGTTTCTGAAATTTCCGGTTTCTCCCGGAATAATCTTATATGGAAGTTCTTCCATACGTTCCTTTACAGGCCATTCGGTATGATAAGCCATACGGGCTACTTCTGTAAAAATTTTGTGACGGATTTCCTGAATTCGGGTTTCGACGCCTCTCATGATAATTCCTCCTTGTGTTTGTAATGGATAATTGTAAAATAAAATTTTCTGCATTTCTATAAGATAATACCAAGAAACTCACAGAAAAACCTGTTTTGTCATATTCCGGGGATATTGTAGCAAATAATACACATACTCTCAATAAGTATGCTGTTCTTTTTGTAGAACAAATTGTATTTTTGTGCTTACTACATGATAGTTTATACGATAATGAAACGATAGAAAGGACAGGGCATGGTTCAGACAGAGGCAATCCGGCGATTTCTCCTGCATTTTAGAGGCTGTTGGAATTTTTTCAATTTTCAGCAAGCCTCGTACATGGATGTACGAGTCAGGTGGTCACTGAGCCCGGAAGGCGAATGACCACCGGTTGCGTCCGCCTGATAGCAATTAAAACAAAAATTCCTACAGCCTCTTAATTGCAAGGAGCATGAGTCGGATTGCCATTGGTGTACCCCGCCCCTGTCCTTTCGAGCCATAGCCACCTTGTTCAATAACATGACAATATGCACAAAATCCCAATGTTGTTTTTGTGAATGATTTTGACGGAAAATGATTGACGATGACAGAAAATGAAATTATAATAAAACCCATCAGATGAACGATTTTGAAAGAAAATGAACGAAAAAGAAAACAAAGGAGTGAGGCATATGCTTGCAGAAGAAAGATTTTCAAGGATACTATCTTCTAAGGTAGGGCAGGAAAGTGCCACAATACAGGAACTTATGACTGCACTTGACGCTTCAGAATCAACCGTCCGCCGGGACTTAATCACAATGGATGAGAATGGTCTTCTGACCAAGGTGCATGGCGGTGCAATCGCCAGACGGCCGAGTGTGAGTACACATGATGAGGATGTCAGAAACCGTAAGACGATGAATGCGGAACAAAAGAATGCAATTGCAAAGTATGCAGCATCCCTCATCCGCCCGGATGATTTTGTTTATCTCGATGCCGGAACATCCACCGAGGCGATGATCCCTTTTATTAAGGAGACGCAGGCGGTGTTTGTGACAAATGCCATCAGCCATGCAAAGCTTCTGGCGGAAAAGGGTTGCCGTGTTTATCTGCTGGGAGGCGAATTCAAATCCCAGACAGAGGCGATCGTCGGGGAGGAAGCCATGGAGATGCTTTCCAAGTATAACTTTACCAAAGGATTCTGGGGAACGAACGGAATCAGCGTCAGCAAAGGATATTCCACCCCGGAGATCAAGGAAGCCATGGTAAAGAAATATTCCATGAAGAATTGCAAACGCTGCTATATTCTGGCAGATGCCAGCAAGTTTGACCAGCTTTCCAGTGTGAAATTTGCTGATTTTGATCAGGCAACCATCTTAACAACGGAGCTGTACAAGCCGGCACTTAAAAAATACAAAAATATTGTGGAGGTGAAAGAATGATCTATACCGTAACATTTAATCCATCCATTGATTACATTGTAAATGTGGACAACTTTATGACCGGTGTGGTCAACCGTACCAGTAAGGAAATTATTTTTCCGGGTGGGAAAGGAATCAATGTTTCAATGGTACTGAAAAATCTCGGGGAAGAAAGCACCGCACTTGGATTTATGGCAGGATTTACCGGAGAAGAGATTGTGAGGCGATGTCAGAAAGCCGGTTTTCATTCTGACTTTATCCGCGTAAAGGAAGGTCT
>OGHY01000841.1_pt1 | contig 15577 bp, 11 predicted proteins | sample 1571541 | NCBI WGS metagenome assembly OGHY01 (sample SAMEA2581943, study PRJEB24529) | metagenome | biome: Human gut stool | place: China | collected 2011
CCTTTTCAACACCAAAGATGATATCAGCCTTATCCTTTTCTGTAATTCCAGGAAGCTTAACCTTAACATTAGGAACATTAACACCCTTCTTAGAACCTAACTCACCACCATTAATTACAGTACAGATGATATCTGTTCCGCCCTTAACTTCATCAACTCTAAGTTCAATAAGACCATCATCAATAAGAATTGTATTACCTGCTGTAACATCTTCTGCAAGTCCTTCATATGTTATTGAAGTAGCTTCTGCACTACCCTCTACTGTTCTTGTTGTAATTGTAAACTTCTGTCCCTCTACAAGTGTAACCTTCTTGTCGTCCTTAATTGCACCTGTTCTGATTTCAGGTCCCTTTGTATCAAGCAATGTTGCAATTGGAATATTTAATTCCTTTCTTACACTTTCAACTAATGCAAAACGACCAGACTGTTCTTCATGATCACCATGAGAGAAATTGAATCTTGCAATATCCATACCATTTAACGCAAGGTTCTTAATGAGTTCCCTATCATTAGTATTAGGTCCCATTGTACAAATAATCTTAGTCTTTTTCATCTTTACCTCCAAAAATATATTATTTATTTAATTAATCAGTATCTAATTAATCATTTTCTCAAACCTTGAAAATTATTACATACTTTCAAAATAATATCAATACTGCGTTTAATATAATACAGTTTTACTAATATGCAAATGATTTTTTTGATTTTTTCTTTATATTTTTAATGATATGCTCGTATTTCCTTTATTATATTAATCATTTACTGTCGATTTAATTTAATTTCTAATGTTTATATTATTCCGGCACATCTTATTTTTAAATCAAAAACATCCGTATGTTAAGCTTTATTTACATTATTATAATATTACTTGTTAATATTGATAACATTGCCATCAGCGTTATTCTTATCATCCGTCACATGGATATGTGTATAGAGATGATCCTGACAGTATTCAAGTCCCCCCTTACACTTTGAACAGAATCTGAATGTAAGATCATCTCCATCAAGTTCCGTTCTTCCGCATACTGCACATCTGTGCTTTGTTCCTGTTACAGGCTTAATATAAGGCTTATTGGCACTCTGCCATGTGCTTCTTTCACTATTGGCATTATATACTCTTTCGTTATAAGAAACCTTTCTCTTCTTCTCAGCCTTCTTAGCGGTCTTATATGCCTTATTGAAGTTCTTCTGCGTTGAATTTTTAGGTCTGCCTATCTTGAAAAGCACTGCAAATAATATAAAGTTAATCATTGATACCAGTGCCGCCGTAGCTGATACAGGACTTAAGACTATACCTTTAACCGCAAGTCTGTATATCGTAGAAGGTGACAAGAATAATGCTGTAAATCCACCTATAATCGTAAATACAAAGAGAATACCATCTAATATTCCCATCCATTTTATCTTAATAGGAAGTACAAAGAACAACAACACCTCCATATCCGGCTGTTCCATGGCAAATGCCATAAAAAGTGCAAGGTTAATATAATATGTGCTCATATGGTAATTAATTCCAAATGCAAAATAAATTATAAATGCTGCTATTACATGGAAGATTATTCCTGTAAAGAAATACAGATTAAATCTGAAAGCCCCCCAGATATTCTCTAATACCGTACCAATCATATAATAAAAATACAGTACAAATATCAGGAATATAATATTAGTATTGCTTGGCGGCTGGATAATAAATGTAACAATTCTCCATACCTGCCCCTGTAATATTTTCTGTGCATCCAAAGCAAGATAAGTATCATATACCAGCGGTGTCCATATATTTATAATTATTCCAAGTACATACAAGGCTATTATATACAACATGAGATTCTTTATGGCATACTTACCAAACCTGCGTTCCATCTTGTTAATCCAGTTCATACTTCTACCCTTTCATTTTAATATCGTGTGATGTATACATACAATATGACATCCACAGCACCAATAGCCAGTTCCTCTAAAAAAACAAGCCGGTTCACTTATGAACTTGTAAAAAATAATTACGTACGAATTATTTTCCGTGCCATCATTTATATATATACATATGCAGAACACTTCCTGTTATATTTTTATACATATCACTAAATAATATTACATGTCCTGCACTTTTTAAATATAATAACATTATACCATAGTATAAGTCAAAATTTGTTTTCTTTGTAAATATTTTATAAATTTAATCAATAGGTTATAGTATAAGTCAAAATTTGTTTTCCTTGTAAATATTTTATAAATTTAATGAACGGGTTATCTTCCTCATAAATATAACATTATTATAAACTGGGATGACTAAACTTGAAATATTTTACATAACATATTATAATATGAAAGATTATTTATTTTTCGACATAATATCACAAACTAATAAAGGAGGCAGGCATTATTGCCAATATATTTATGAATACATATAAATTAGGTATAGATATTGGTTCTACAACTGTTAAGGTTGCCATCTTAGATGACAATTTTAATATCATGTTTTCAGACTATGAAAGACATTTTGCCAATATACAGGAAACACTTCAATCACTTCTTGAAAAAGCGGTCGATAAGCTTGGTCAGTTCAAATGTAATCCGGTAATTACAGGTTCTGGCGGTCTTACACTTGCAACACATCTTGAAGTTCCATTTACGCAGGAGGTTGTTGCTGTATCAACTGCCCTTCAGGATTATGCTCCACAGTGCGATGTAGCTATTGAGCTTGGTGGTGAAGATGCTAAGATTATCTATTTTACTAATGGTATCGACCAGCGTATGAATGGTATCTGTGCCGGTGGTACAGGTTCATTTATCGACCAGATGGCAACACTTTTACAGACTGATGCTGCCGGTCTTAATGAATATGCAAAACATTACAAATCAATCTATCCTATAGCTGCAAGATGTGGTGTATTTGCCAAATCAGATATACAGCCTTTAATTAATGAGGGTGCAACTAAGGAAGATTTGTCAGCTTCTATTTTTCAGGCCGTTGTCAACCAGACCATCAGCGGTCTTGCCTGCGGTAAACCAATTCGAGGCAATGTTGCATTTCTTGGTGGCCCGCTTCATTTCCTTTCAGAATTAAAGCAGGCATTTATAAGAACTTTAAGCCTTACACCAGAACAGACTATTGCACCTGAACATTCACATCTTTTTGCCGCCGTAGGTTCTGCCATGAACTATAAGAAAGATGTATGCTTCGACGTAGCCGAGATTATCAAAAAGCTTCAGGGAAAGATTAAGCTCGATTTTGAAGTTGAACGTATGGAACCGCTCTTTGAAAATCAGGCTGCATACGATGCATTTACAAAAAGACATAATTCACATAAAGTAGCAACGAGAGAATTATCTGAATACCGTGGTAACTGTTATCTTGGTATTGATGCCGGTTCTACCACTACTAAGGTTGCTCTTGTAGGTGAAGACGGTAAGCTTTTGTATTCATTTTACAGCAGTAATAATGGTTCACCTCTTGCCACTACTATTTCTTCCATCAAGGAGATATATTCACTCCTTCCTGCCGGAGCTAATATTGTCCGCTCATGTTCAACCGGGTATGGTGAAGCTTTGATTAAGGCAGCGCTTCTTCTTGATGACGGCGAAGTTGAGACAGTATCACATTATTATGCTGCCGCATTTTTTGACCCGGAGGTTGACTACATCATTGATATCGGTGGTCAGGACATGAAATGTATTAAGATAAAGAACCAGACTGTAGACTCGGTCCAGCTTAATGAAGCATGTTCATCAGGATGTGGTTCATTTATTGAGACATTTGCCAAATCACTTAATTATGATGTAAAGGACTTCGCTAAAGAAGCCTTATTTGCAAAGCATCCTATCGATCTTGGTACTCGTTGTACAGTATTTATGAATTCAAAGGTTAAGCAGGCTCAGAAAGAAGGTGCCGAAGTATCTGATATTTCTGCCGGTCTTGCTTATTCTGTTATTAAGAATGCATTATATAAAGTAATAAAAATTGCTGACCCCGGCGACCTCGGTAAGCATATCGTAGTACAGGGTGGTACTTTCTATAATGATGCCGTACTTAGAAGTTTTGAGAAAATCACCGGTGTTGAAGCCGTAAGACCTGATATTGCCGGTATAATGGGTGCATTTGGTGCTGCTCTCATTGCAAGGGAACGTTATGATGGAATGTCAGAATCAACAATGCTTTCCATTGATAAGATAAATGAATTAAAATTTGAGACCGCAATGACAAGATGCCACGGCTGTACTAACAGTTGTCATCTTACTATCAACAAGTTCTCAGGCGGACGTCAGTTCATCACTGGTAACAGATGTGAACGCGGACTTGGAAAAGCAAAATCTAAGGATAAGCTTCCTAACCTCTTCGACTATAAGTTCCATAGACTTTTTGATTATGAACCATTATCTGAAGAAGAAGCCACACGTGGTACAGTTGGTATTCCCCGTGTCCTTAACATGTATGAAAATTATCCTTTCTGGTATACATTCTTTACAAAATTAGGTTATAAGGTCGTGCTTTCACCACAGTCAAGCCGTAAGATTTACGAACTTGGTATTGAATCAATTCCATCAGAGTCAGAGTGTTATCCTGCCAAGCTTGCACATGGACATATATCATGGCTGATTAAGAATAATGTCAAGTTTATATTCTATCCTTGTGTCCCTTATGAACATAAGGAAATAGAAAATACTAACAACCACTATAACTGCCCTATTGTTACATCTTATGCAGAGAATATTAAAAATAACGTTGAAGAAATTAAGACTGAACATGTTGATTTCAGAAATCCATTTCTTTCATTTGAGAACAGGGAAATTCTTGAAAAGCGGCTTTGTGAAGAATTTAGCGATATTTCTTCTTCTGATGTAAAAGCTGCTGTTATTGATGCATGGGCTGAACTTATGCAGTCAAGGGAAGATGTAAGAAAGAAAGGCGAAGAAGTTATCCAATACTTAAAGGATAATAACAAACGTGGAATTGTACTTGCAGGCCGTCCATATCACGTTGACCCTGAGATTAACCATGGTATTCCGGAACTTATTAACTCTTATGGTCTTGCGGTACTTACAGAGGATTCAGTTTCGCATTTAGGAAAGATTGACAGACCTCTTATTGTAATGGATCAGTGGATGTATCACTCTCGTCTTTATGCTGCTGCAAGCTATGTAAAGACAGTTGATAATCTTGATTTAATACAGCTCAATTCATTTGGCTGCGGTCTGGATGCCGTAACAACTGATGCCGTTAATGATATTCTTACCAAGGCAGGAAAGATATATACCGTTCTTAAGATTGATGAAGTTAATAATCTCGGTGCTGCAAGAATCCGTGTACGTTCACTTATTGCCGCACTCAAGGTAAGAGAAAACAAAAATTATCATAGAAAGATTGAATCGGCAGCATTTGACAGAATTGACTTCACACCAGAGATGCGTAAGAATTATACAATTCTTTGTCCTCAGATGTCACCAATACATTTTGACTTATTAGGTCCGGCACTTTCATCCTGCGGATATAATTTTGAAGTCCTTGAAAATGATAACAAGTCTGCTGTCAACGTCGGCTTAAAATACGTTAATAACGATGCCTGCTATCCATCTCTTATGGTAGTCGGTCAGATTATGGATGCTGTATTATCAGGTAAATACGATTTATCAAGAACAGCTATTATCATCACACAGACCGGTGGCGGATGCCGTGCTTCCAACTACATAGGATTTATCCGTCGTGCACTTACTAAGGCAGGTCTTGAATATATTCCTGTAATCTCACTTAGTGCACAGGGTATTGAAACAAATTCAGGCTTTAAATACGACCTTCCTATGCTTAAGAAAGCTATGCAGGCTATCGTATATGGCGATGTATTTATGAATGTTGTATACAGAACACGTCCTTATGAAAAGGTTCCCGGTTCTGTCAATGCTCTCCATGAAAAATGGAAGAAGATATGTATTGAGCAGCTTACTAAGAAAAAGGTATCAATGAAAGAATATAAGAATAATATCCGACAGATTGTTAAGGAATTTGATGAAATCGAACTTCTCGATATCAATAAACCTCGTGTAGGTATTGTCGGAGAAATCCTTGTAAAATTCCTTCCTGCCGCTAATAACTATCTTGTTGATTTATTAGAGTCAGAAGGCGCTGAAGCTGTTGTTCCTGATTTAATGGGATTTTTATTATACTGTGCTGAAAATGCTAACTTTAAGCATGATTACTTAGGTGCATCAAAGAAATCGGCATTTATTAATAATACAGTTATCAAGCTTCTTGAATGGTTCAGAAAGAGTGCCACTACTGCTCTTGCCGAAAGCAAAAGATTTACTCCTCCATCAAATATCAAGGAGACTGCCGGTATCGCCAAAGACCTCGTATCTCTTGGTAACCAGACAGGTGAAGGCTGGCTTCTTACAGGAGAGATGATTGAGCTTATACATAATGGAGTCGGTAATATCGTATGTTGTCAGCCATTTGCCTGTCTTCCAAACCACATTGTTGGTAAAGGTGTAATCAAGGAATTAAGAGCTGCTTTCCCAGAAGCTAATATAATCGCTATTGATTATGATCCGGGTGCGTCAGAAGTTAATCAGCTTAACCGTATTAAACTTATGTTGTCAACAGCTAATAAAAACCTTGAAAAAAAGGCTCAATAATATTATAATAAAAATAATGACAGAATATTAACAAGCTATTATAATAATTGAGCAGAATGTCAGGATAATAAAATATTACAATTCAAATGGATAATATATTTATTTAGAAAAGCATGTTGGCAATTGTTATTTATAATAGCTGATGTACTAGAGAATGGAGGTATTTTTAATATGAATTTCTTACTTTTCTTAGGACCGATAATCGGTGTTAGCATTTCAATCATCGCTACAGTTGTTATCGTATCAGTAATCGGTGCTGTTGCAGGTACTGAGGAAGATGCAGAAGATTAATTGTAAGATTGTTTATTTACAAAATAATTAATAAAAAAGTACTCAACGACAGGTTTTATAATACCTGCTGTTGAGTACTTTTTTATAATGTTAATATATTAAAAGTAAACGCTTGAGTTTCTGCATTTTGCATTACTACAAGTTACATATTATATAAGTGTGATATCATGTGGCATATGATTAATTACAAAAAATTTAAGTTAAACACACTTTATCTCTGGTTTATTATTGTCTTTCTTACTACATTAAGCGGGTCCTTAATCAAAAGAATAACTACCCATATTACCAGACCAAATGCAACTGCTGATAATCCTAAAAATGCATCATTAATCAGGGCCTCCGGTTCCGGTGCAAAATATTCTGCTCCAGCTTCTATATATTCTGTCGCTGCATCAACCATCCCCCCAACCCGTTATACCGAACATACAGTTCTAAGAGTCCCAAGCCTTAACTGTGAACGTCTGTCATTAGTATACCATATAATTGTCGTTATAACAGCTGCAAAAACTGCTATTAATAATGTCATATCTATCCTCTTTTCTTAGTATTTTAATTTTTAATATGCTATTCTAATAAAAACTATACCATTAATATTACTACATATGCAATAACGTAAAAAATAATACATTCTCCTTATTCTGCTTATTACATATTCTTGTACATGATTTCATAGATAATATTTCTTTATCAAATTTATATTATGATGCTCTTTAAAGTTCTAATATATAATTTCACAGATAACCTTACTGATAACAAAGTATATTTTTCTAATGCATACCAACACCATCAAAAAATACAATTGTAGCAGACTGCATCAGGATTTTTAAAGTACAGTCGAAAGCAGGCTGGTTATCCGGTATAGTTATTCTGTACATTCTGCACTAAACATTTATATCAGTATTACCTTCTTCATTATTACCTGTTTTTTCAATTACCAATGTAACAATCAGCATTAATGCCCATACCATTGTGACAATCAGTGCCATACATACCCCGGTAGTTGCCATCTCGTGAAACATCTGTGCTGCGTCCTGTGGATTGCCTGCTGCCGTTAAAAATGGAAACCACGGTGTAATCTCTCCATGCCATAAATGTTCAAATGCAAGCAAGGCTGTTCCGCCCCATAACATATTATTAAGCCATTTCAGCTTCTTAGAAAATGGAAGCCTGTTAATATTATTAGTTGCTTCTGTCACCTCTGTATCTATTGCATTATTATATGACAATAAATCATTCTTCTGCTCATTCTCTTTATTCTTCTTATGCTCCTTATTCTCAACTATCTTTGTTATTACTGTTGTTACAACAGCTTCCGCTCCCGGTACTATAAAACATGCCATAGTAATTTATAATCCTCCTTTTTTTACAAAACCATTCTTTAATTAGAATGGTTTTATTTGTTATTTTAATCATTATCCTTGTTGAACTTTTATCATCTTTTTTTAGTATATCATAATATTGATCATCATTTACAAGCTGTCTCAAAAAATCTTTTCTATCAGTATTTAAATCATTTCTATCTAATCCATACATATCTCTCATATAGACAGCCTTTTCTTCCTCAAGCTTTGTTAAGCCTTTAGCAATTTTTATTGTTCCATCCATCTTAAACTCAAAATATTTAGATATGTCTTTTACTTTTGTGGGGTCTAAATATTTATTTTTATCATACAGCTTATCATTCCTTTTTGTATTGCACGTTCTACATGCACACAAAAGATTTTGCTATTCAAATATTTTAGACGGTGTACTTACTTTAGTTTGTATATGTTCAACTGTCATCTCCGAATTAAAATCGGTAATTCTTTTAGTACAAAATGAACATCTCCAACTGACATTCCCCTTATCAAAAGATTAAAGTCATCATTTGTCTTTTTCAATTTATCCAATGATGATTTTTTTCTTTGTATATACTCCATTAGCACTTTACTCCCAACTTCACTTCAGCTTTAGCAACAAGTCCCAGATATTTATCTCTTATATTAACATATTTTTCATTTAAAATATATAAATCTTTTTTAATAGCCTCTCTCGTATATTCTTCTCCACAAATGTAATCCCCCAGCCTGTTAATAATATCTCCGGCTTCTTTAGTAAATATAATAAAACAAGGTCAGTTCTGCAATCATTAATTGATCACAAAACTGACCTTAATGCAACACTCCTAATGTTCTACTATATTTCCTTTATATTGTCCAAATCAGACAAATCCATGCCTTCATATTTCTCAGTAAACTCAATCAATACCGTTTTACGAACCTTGAGACTCCCCAGTTTAAGTGCAGGTAAAATTTTCCTCACAGGCTTGTTCCTGACCTCACGGTCAGATACATATGAATAGTTGTGTTTATCCTGCTAACACTAATGGTATATCCATTGACTCCATAACAAAATTTGTGTATAATTTTGTTATGGAATGAGGAGGTGTTTTTATGCCAGCAATCAAATCAAGTGCTGATTTAAGGAATAATTACAATGAAATTTCTACATTTTGTCATAATTATCCTGAACCAGTTTTCATTACGAAGAATGGAAAAGGTGATCTTGCTGTTATGAGCATTGAAGCCTATGAAGAACTGACCAGCCGCTTTGAACTTCACAGCCAGATTAAGGAAGGAATGGACGATATTGCCACAGGCAACACCAGACCATTTTCCGAAGCTATGGCTGATATCAGGAGCCGCCGCAACCGATGAGCTATCAGGTTCATATCACTTCCACCGCAGAACACGATATTATGCGTGCTGCGGATTACATCGAATTTACCCTCAAAAATCCCACTGCCACAGATAATCTGTTAGATGTTGCGACTGAACAGATAGGCTCATTAGCCGACCTGCCACAGAAGTTCCGTCTGGTAGATGATCCGGTACTGGCAAGCTGGGGCATTCGTTTTGTGATAGTCAATAATTACCTTGCCTTTTATACGATTGATGAAGAAAAACAAACTGTAATCATCGTCCGTTTTCTCTATCAGAAAAGTAACTGGACTTCCATTCTTCGACAGGGATTTCCCCTTATTTAAGGAATCTGTTTTATGCAGGTTCCTTTTTTAGTGCATTGTCTTATAAGCCGCCGCACCCGCTATAACCAGTACAAACACGGCTGCAAGTCCAAGCAGCATATTTCTGGTCTTTTTCTTCATTTCTCCAATTCCTCCTGCTTCTTTACTGACGACTCCGATGTTGTAATCTCTGTTTCAGCCTGTTTGCCTTTCTTCTTTACCTGTCCCGTCTGTCCCTGCTTGCAAACTCTTTAACTGCCAGTTCTCCCTCTGTTGATACATAAGTGAGTGTCCTGTTTCCAAACATAAAGTGCAGCTTCTTTCCTATATACTCATAGAAATTCATTCCATTGAACGAATAAAATCATCCAAGTGCTATCGGAGCTACACAAGGAATTGCCACAGGATGCCGTTGCCAGTGCCGCTGAGGTTAATACTTCTCACATAAGCAATATTGAGAATTCTTCATAGTTTTCTCCTGTATGTGTATATTTCATATTATATGTCGGATACCCGCATAATAACTTCCGGCTGATTACCTTTAAATAATATCAAATATGTCAGACAGTTATTGTCATTTTGTTTTATTTCATTAAAAAATCAGGCTTTTGGTTTCTCCGCCACCTGATTTATTATAAAAAATATAACTTATATTATTCCAGCTCCACTAAACTCATTTGTTATCTAGTTTTAGTTGGTTTGATGATTTAGATATATTACATCTTTTATCTTAGTGTTATGTATATATTGTAGTCTTATAACTGGACAGTTTATGTCACTGTGAAATAAAATGAGAAAAATTTTATAGGAGAATTATATAATGAAAAATCACGAAAATACTATTAACAATTATCTTAAATATTGTATCACTCAGAAAAGATTAGACGAAAAAACAATAAAAGCATATCGTATAGATCTTACTCAATTTTCTAATAAAACCAATAACATAACGCTTGAGCAAATTAATGTTGACATCCTAGAAGATTATATATCATTTTTAAATAACTGTTACAAACCCAAAACAGTTAAACGTAAACTTGCATCAATCAAGGCTTTTTTCCACTATCTTGAATATAAAGACATAATTATTTTTAATCCCTTTAATAAAATGGTTATGCAATTCAGAGAACCTGTAATTTTACCTAAAGTTATCCCACTCCATACCGTAGAGCATTTCCTTTCAACAATTTATAAACAACTAAATGAAGCTGATACACCTTATAAAAGAAAAAATGCATTGCGTGATGTAGCCGCAGCCGAAATCCTCTTTTCTACTGGAATAAGAATATCTGAATTATGCTCTCTAAAACCTCAAGACATTAATCTTTCTACTGGAACAATTCTTATATATGGAAAAGGGGATAAAGAACGTCGTATAACTATTGGAAATAATCAAGTCTTACAAATTTTAAATCAATATAAGAAAACTTATCATTCAGAAATCAATATATGTCATCATTTTTTTGCAAATCAATCTGGTAAACCACTTAATGACCAGGCTATTCGCCGTATGATAAATAAATATTGTTCCTTAGCTTCAATTGATTTACATATAACGCCACATATGTTCCGTCATACATTTGCCACCAGCCTGTTAGAAGCTGATGTAGATATTCGATATATTCAGGAAATGCTAGGTCATAGTTCTATTAACGTCACACAAATCTACACACATGTGACTACTGCTAAACAGAGAGAAATATTGATAAATAAGCATCCGCGGAAAGATTTTAAATTTTAATTTTTTGATTATATGGAAACAGCAGATAAATATTTTAGCTGTTTCTATTTCTATATAATTTTTAATTATTCTTTTCGTGATCTTCTTAATGGATAATTTTTAGTTATCCGTCAGATAAGTTAAAATGTAAGTTGTACTTTAAGGAGTATGTATGAATCAAAATATATGTGAAATAATAGACGTTTACAGGAATTTAGAACACAATTACAAGAATGAAATATTAATAGTTTTAGTTGCTAATGTAGAGGGTAAAACAAATGATTACGATGATTATGAAAGTACATCCGTATTATCAGAATATTATACCTTAGACGAATTTGAAAATATTAGTATAACATATAAGAAATTAGGATATGAAGTTATTTGCTATTTTAGTGAAAAAGATTTCATGAATGCAATAATTAACAACAAAATAAACACCGACAAAAAATTACTGGTAATTAATTCTGCTCAAAGTGGAACATATGTCGGTCGAAAATCCCTAATTCCAAGTTTTTGTGACCATTATAAAATTATGCATTCCGGAAGTAATGCGTATGTTGTAAGTCTGTGCAGAAATAAATTTCATACTTCTAAAATCATAGATTCATATGTTAAGTACAATCTAAATACATATTTATTTGACATTCATCAAAATTGGTTAAATAATAGTAAACCACAAATAGGTGAATACATTATTCTCAAGCTGAACTCTGAGTCGGCTAGTATTGGGCTTACAAAAGATAATATAATTCACTATAATGGTGAAGAATCCGATAATTATATTGCTAATCTTGCACAAAAATATAAGCAGCCAATAGTGGTACAGCCATTTGTCAGCGGCTATGAAGTGGAACTACCTATAATATTATCTTCTGAGAATACTTTCCTTCTTCCGATTGGAATTTCAATAAAAGAAAATTATTTTATCGGAGATGCCATTTTAGATTATACTTCTCGATTTGAGCATTCATATGACTTTTATAATTTTTGCGAATATAATGAAAAATTGGCAAATCAATTACAGCAAAATTCCATTCGAATAGCAGATATACTTGGACTGGAAGGATTTTGCCGTATTGACTATCGTATAAATTGCAATAATGAATACTATATAACAGACATTGCTACCAATCCACATATTACAAAAGACTCATCATTTGCATACGCATTTAGTAAATTGGGATATTCTTATGATGATATGTTTTCATGCTTGATTGGATGCACATTATCCCATTATTATAAATCGCTCCAATAATATAATGCGGTAAAATCAAAACTATGTCCCCAATATGCCCAAGCCTCTTGGTAACTTTGACAATACTTAAAAATAAATGTGTCGATGTCTTCAATTTGAATTTCAATATGCTGCTCTATTGCTGTCTGCAATAAGTCATATTTTTTCTTATAATATGATTCATCGATGATACCATTTGTTGCCACACGCAATTCGTTAAGTATTTTTTGAGCCTGTGCATAGTCTTTTTTAAATATTTCAAGAATTAATATATTATTTTCAATAGAAATTTCATAAAAAGCTTCACTAGTATTCCTTGCTTGTTGCCTTGTTTGAAGCAATCTTTCATAAGCCAAGTCAATTTCGCCGTTAATTGCCAAAAATGCACAATAATTAGAGGTTATGAAGATATTATCTGCATTTTCACTAAGGTTCATTAGTCTTGCATATATTTTTAAAATTTCTTTCTTTTTTTGAGGTTCATGCAGATACAAAGCTACCAGAAAATTATTATCAATAATATGAAGCCTTGGAAAACATATTGTTGGATTTATATTAATAAAATCGTAAGCTTTTTGAATTTCGCATAAAGCCTCTTTATAACTGCCGCATTCAATTAATATTCCTGTGTGATTAGCTAAACTCATTACATATTGTAATGGATTAAGGGCCATTGTATTACCGGGTAAGGGTTTAAAAAATTCAACACTTTGTCGTATATAAATTTCTGAAAAAACGCATTCATGCACACAGTTAGATATTCTTTTTAATGTATATAGCATCAGTCTTGCATTTTCATCATATGATATACGTGGCTGTAGATAATTCATTATTCTTTTTTCGCATTCTTTTGCTTCTTCAATCATTCCATTGTGTGAATAAGAAGAAATCAATGTTAATAAAACTTGTAAGTATAAATCTCCCTCTCTATTTATTTTTTCAAGAGTATAATGTTCTAAACATTCAAGTGCTTCACGTCTGCTATCGTTATCGAGAATTTTTGTTAAAGAAGTAGATTTAACTATATCTCTTATTACAAGTAATTCACATGGATATAAATCGTAAATATAACTAAGCTTATTTAATGCTTCTTTATAATTCCGCTGATTATATTGTTCAACGGCCGGTTTAAATAACGTAAAGAACTCATTTACATTTGCATCTTTTTTAATATTTTCAAAATAAGCCTCTTCCTGATAAAAAGTCTGGAATTTGTGTTTGAAAAATAATAATACAGATAGAATTGCTGCATTATGTCCATTCTCTAATTTCAGTTCAATATCAATACGTCTTTTATAGTCACTTGGAAATAGTTCCTTTACACAGTCACTCATTTTTTCATAATATAATATATTATTTTGATGTGCTTTATTTCTGAAAACAATTTGAATTATCTCATTTGAAAAATATGTATATGGTTTGTCTTGAATAATATATTCCATATTTTCCGAATATTGCATCAGTTTGAGATAATCCTGCCTGCTTAAATTATACGTTTTCTTAACTTCATCATTAAGAAATTTCTTTCCAATCAGGGAAGCATACTCTAATAAATTTGAAATTTCATTACCCTTTGTGCCTAATGTTTCCAGATTTTTATTAACTAATATTTCTAAGTATTTTTCTAAAGCCTGTACATTTGCATTATAATCTAAATATTGACTATCTATTTCTTTTGCTATTTGTTTTATGACTTCTAAATGACCATTTGCTAAATTAAAAAATATTTTTTTGATACTATCATCAAGAGCTATCTTAAGATTTAAACTATCTAAATATATATCTAATTCCTCATATGAAATAGGCGATAACGTGAATTCTTTTGTTTTAAATTTCTCGATTATATTATCTATATTGGAATCATAGTCATTTTCGGGTGTTACTACAATTAGGAAACTGCATTGTTTCATAAATTCAAACTGAGCACAATTTTTTAAAAATAAATATACCATTTGGAGTGACTTTAAGTCAAAATACTGAAAACTGTCACAAATAATTAGCGCTTTCTTTTTCTCAAACAAATAATTTAAGCGATACACAATATTTTTTTCGTCATCATTATTAAGAAAAAAAGTCTTGTTATTCTGAGATACATTTTTATAGTTGAGTTTATCTGAAATTATTTTTTTTGATATGTCACCTACAATTGGAAGTTCACCGCTAAACTCTGATATCAGTTCTTTATCGTTTTGTTTTTGTGCATATTTAACCGACATTTCGGAAAGTGCTTGTTTTATACAATAATATTCTCGTTCTTTACAAAATTGATCTCCATTAATACAGCAAATTGCAAAATCCTTTCGGGCTTCAAATTCTTTAATTAATTGCTCTATAACATAGGTTTTTCCTACACCTGCATTTCCTTTTAAAATAATAACATTTTGATCATAAGAATCGAGTTCTTCAATTAATTTTTCAAACAAATCCTGCTGATTATCTAGCATTTTATATCATGACCCTTCCAATTAAAATCATATTGTTATCGAAATTATATAAATAACGGATAACTAAAAATTATCTATCATTTAAATTATAACATATTTATAATTTTATGCTACTTTAAATTATAATTAAATTTAAACTGTAACTTGCATAACTCTAATTAGAATTTCCTATTTATATTCTACATTTCAACAAAAATCCTACTCACAATAAAATAACTGTTTCGTACTCTTAGGTTTATCAGGAATACTCATTTTTA
>OGHY01000848.1_pt1 | contig 15513 bp, 10 predicted proteins | sample 1571541 | NCBI WGS metagenome assembly OGHY01 (sample SAMEA2581943, study PRJEB24529) | metagenome | biome: Human gut stool | place: China | collected 2011
CTTTATTGAGCAGGAAGTTTTCTTGCAGAGAGTCGAAAACGTAGCACATGGCTGCTGTTCCGCCTTCGGTGGCAAACAAATCGTATTTGCCTTTCGGCGGACGACGGTCGCACATCTCCTGTGCCAGATAGTCTTGCACAATCATTTCGGTAAATTGCAGAATGCGGTCCGGCACCGGATACTGATCGCCTACCACTCCTTCCGCCCATTCGTGGACAAGGGTATCCGGGTCGGCGGCATGTTCCAGCAACATGTATTGATAAGTCCCTTTCAACAGCTCTGCCCCCGGCTGGCTGTGGTTGGTCTTGAGGAAAGTCTCAAAGCGGGCGGCAATTCCGTCTTTTTGCGGAATACCGGCTATTCCTTCCGGCAGGTACATCACACGCCTACACTCTTCCAATCCGAATTTACCTAAAAGGAAGAACGCTTCGCGCGGAGTGGTAGCAATCCAGTTCGGATTTCCACGTCCGGCATTCAGCATGGTGTGGGCTATCTTCTTGATGCTCTCGTCAGCCATTTCAATCAGTTTGTTCTTCAATTCGAAAGGACTGATGCTCTCCATCTTTTTAGCAAAACTTTTAGTTACTGCTCCGTTGTTTTCATTACTTTTCATCATTATATCAAGAGTTATGTTTAGTTAATATTAAAAATCTGTTTCTACATAAGTAATACGATCACTACTCCCCAGATAATCAGAAGAGTATTCCCGACAGCATACGTCACAGTATATCCCAAAGCAGGAGTTTCGCTTTCAACGGCTTCCTGGATGGCTCCTAATGCAGCCGTAGTGGTACGTGCGCCGGCTGTGCATCCCAATACCAGTGCCGGATGGAATTTAAAGATATATTTTGCCATCAGTATGCCTGCTATCAGAGGAATGGAAGTGGCCAGTGCGCCTACGATAAACAGGCTTAAACCCACTTCCTTGAACCCTTGCACGAAGCTGGGACCTGCAGCAATGCCCACAACGGCAATAAACATGTTCAGCCCCACGTTGTCCAGTATCCAGAGAGCGGGTTCGGGAATACGCCCGAAAGTAGGGTGTTTGCTGCGTAGCCATCCGAAGAATAATCCGCCGATCAAGGCTCCTCCGCTAGTGCTGAGGCTGATGGGGACTCCTCCCATGTGAATGCTGAGTGCGCCGATCAGTCCTCCTATCAAAATGCCCAGTCCGACAAAGATCATGTCTGTCTGGTTGGTCGGCCGGTCGGCATATCCCAGCTGCTTGGCTGCCGCATCCACTTCATGTTTGGTACCCACCAGTTCTACCATGTCACCGGCGTCGACCACGGTCTGGGCCAATACCGGTATGTCGATACCTGCCCGTTTGATGCGGCGAATGCTGACACCGTGCATAAATTTCAGGGCCCGGATGGTGCTGACTTTTTCTCCGGCAACCGTTTTGCGGGTGACCATAACGGGTAATACCTCGGCAGGGAAGTCCAGCAACTGCGGGTCCAATACTTCAGGACCGATCCAGTCCTCTTCACCGATCACATACTCGCGCCGGCCGCTCAGTACCACTTCATCGCCTTTCTTCAGTACAAAAGTCGGACTAACCTCTTTTACGATGACTCCCGCCTGGCGCACCCGTTCCACAAACAGGCGTTTATCGTTTTCCTGAAAATAACTTTCAAGATCTGACACCCGTTTGCCGTCACCAAACCACTCGTTGGCTATTTTATAAGCACGGAAAGTGACGGGGCGGGCGGCTGCCATGAATCCGGGTTGATCCGCTTCGTTATTTCCCATTTTGGCTTCCAGTTCTTTGCAGGCAGCTTTCACTTTATCGAGTCCCCCCAGCAGTCGCGGGCCGAGTGAACCCAATACCCATGCAGAGCCGGCCGTACCGAAGATGTAAGTTACGGCATACGACACCGGGATAATGTTATTATATGCTTCTTTGGTTTCCGGAGAGATGTTCAGTTCGTTAATCGTGTCTCCGGCCACGCCGATTACGGCAGAGATGGTTTGCGATCCGGCCAGTAATCCGGCAGCTTCACCTACATTATACCCCATAATCTTAGCCAGTATCCAAGGGATGATCAGGCAGAATACACACATGATGGCGGCAAACCCCATTTGAGGGAGTCCGTCCTTTTTCAGTCCGCGGAAAAACTGAGGACCGACCTTATAGCCGATGGCGAAAAGAAAAAGCAGAAAGAAAACAGATTTGATAGGTCCGTCGACGGTGATGTCGAGTTGTCCGACAAGGACTCCTACCAGCAATACGCTTGTTACAACTCCCAGGCTGAACTTTCCGATTTTGATTTTTCCAATCCAAAAGCCCATAAAAAGGGTCAGGAAGATAGCCAGCTCGGGGTGTACCCTAAGTTGATGTACAATCCAATCCATAGTTAATTTGTTTAGGTTTAATTTCTCATTAAAAACAGCCTGTGCAAGAAAGTGTTTTGTTAAACGATCTATTCTTGTATCATTGTATACATTATTAACGTTATCTTTGATGCGTTAAATTGTATATTGTTTTGAAGAATAAATTTCGTAATTTGTTTTTGGCCTTTGGCATCCTGGCCGTCATCATCATGCTGTTCACTTTCGATGTGTCCTATGATGAGTTGCTGGACAACCTGCGGCGTGCCGGATTTTATCTGCCGCTGGTTCTGGTCCTTTGGCTTTTTATTTATCTGATTAATACCCTTTCGTGGTATATCATTCTTCGTAGTAGCGGTCCGGTGAATTCATTGTCGTTCGCCCGGCTCTATAAATTCACGGTTTCCGGTTTTGCGTTGAATTATGTCACTCCCGTGGGACTGATGGGAGGGGAACCCTACCGGATTATGGAGCTTACCCCCTATGTCGGAGTGGAGCGTGCCACATCTTCGGTCATCCTGTATGTGATGATGCATATCTTCTCGCATTTCTGTTTCTGGCTCAGCTCGGTGTTGATTTATGTCTTTTTTTATCCGGTCGGTTGGGGGATGGGCATTGTCTTGGGGTTGACCACACTCTTCTGCCTCTTGCTTGTCACTCTTTTTATCAAAGGCTACCGGAACGGTATGGCTGTGGCATGCGTACGTCTGGGTAGTCATATCCCTTTTTTGAAGAAGCGTGCAGTCCGCTTCGCGGAACTTCATAAAGAAAAACTGGAGACTATAGACAGTCAGATAGCTCTGCTTCATCAACAGCGAAAAAGTACCTTTTATTTGGCATTGGGTTTAGAGTATACCGCTCGCATAGTGGGGTGTCTCGAAGTCTGGCTGATTCTGAATGTATTGACTACGGATGTCAGTTTTGTCGGTTGCATCCTGATCGTCGCTTTCTCTTCCTTGTTGGCTAATCTGCTTTTCTTTCTTCCCATGCAATTAGGGGGTAGGGAAGGAGGCTTTGCCCTGGCGGTAGCCGGCTTGTCTTTGTCCGGAGCATATGGGGTATTTGCCGCTCTGATTACACGGGTGCGGGAGATGGTCTGGATTGTTATCGGGCTGGTGCTGATGAAGATAGGAAATCGGAGATAGAGTAATGATGAAAAGCTGAATTTCTCTATATATCCTTACTTTTGATGATTTGCAATTTCTGTAATTACAAAAGTCATATTAAATCAAAAAAGAAAAAAAGAATTTACTTTTTCTATATCTGAGAAATTTCTATCTTTGATAATTTTTTATCTTTAATCTTATTATAGATCAAAGTTTGGATTTTTATGGTAACTCAAAGTGAACAAGTTTTAGAAAATGCGTTGATTAAAACCTTGCAGGGAATGAATTATGAATTTGTTTCCATCAAGGAGGAGGATAACTTATATGCTAACTTTAAATTACAACTCGAAAAGCATAATAGAAAAGAACTAGCTTTACATGGACGTGACTCTTTTACGGAAAAGGAATTTGAAAAGATTTGTATATATCTGGAAGGGGGGACACGCTTTGAAAAAGCCAAGAAGTTACGAGATTTATATCCATTGGAAACAGAGGAAGGGCAACGTATTTGGATTGAATTTCTAAATAAGAATAAATGGTGTCAAAATGAATTTCAAGTATCCAATCAAATAACAGTTGAGGGGCGAAAGAAGTGTCGTTATGATGTTACCATATTGATAAATGGTTTGCCATTAATTCAGATTGAATTGAAAAAACGAGGGGCAGAACTGAGAGTTGCTTATGATCAAATACAGCGTTATCACAAAACGTCTTATCATGGTTTGTTTGATTATATCCAACTTTTTGTCATATCCAATGGGGTGAATACGCGTTACTTTGCGAATAATCCTAATAGCGGTTATAAATTTACATTTAATTGGACGGATGCGGAGAATGTGCCATTCAATGATTTAAGTAAATTTGCCTATTTCTTTTTTGACCAATGTAATCTTGGCAAAATGATAAGTAAATACATTGTATTGCACGAGGGAGACAAATGCCTGATGGTGCTTCGTCCTTATCAGTTCTATGCAGTGGAGCGCATTTTAGAACGAGTTCAGAATTCTAATAAGAATGGATATATCTGGCATACCACCGGGGCCGGAAAAACATTAACTTCTTTTAAGACAGCCCAATTGGTTTCTGAAATAGATGGAATTGATAAGGTGATGTTTGTGGTTGATCGACATGATTTGGATACACAAACTCAATCTGAATATGAAGCATTTGAACCAGGAGCTGTTGACGGAACAGATAACACTTACGAACTGATAAAGCGATTAAGCGGTGATTCTAAAATCATAATTACAACTATTCAAAAATTGAACTGTGCTATTACTAAAGATTATTATAACAAGTATCTTCAAGAAATTCGGCACAAAAAGGTTATTATGATTTTCGACGAATGTCATCGCAGCCATTTTGGCGATTGTCATAAAAATATAGTAAAATTTTTCACTAATCTTCAACTATTCGGATTTACCGGAACACCGATTTTTGTAGATAATGCCAAACAGGAGCACACTACAACTGAGGTCTTTGGCGAGTGCCTTCATCGTTATCTTATTAAAGATGCGATAGCAGATGAAAATGTGTTGGGGTTTTTAGTCGAGTATTATAGAGGAAGGGATGAGTCGGGTATCGATTATGCTAATGAAGCACGTATGAAGGAAATAGCCAAATTCATACTTACCAACTTTAATAAATCAACATATGATGGAGAGTTCAATGCTCTATTTGCTATTCAGTCAGTTCCCATGCTTATACAATATTATAAGATATTTAAAGAGCTGAACCCCAAAATCAAGATAGGTGCTGTGTTTACTTATGCAGCCAATGTCAGTCAAGATGATGAGCAAACTGGAATGAATCAAGGCTATGCAAATGATAAGGTAGTAGCTGATGATTTGCAAGAGATTATGAATGACTATAATCAAATGTTTGGTACTTCATTTACTACGGACAATTTTAGTGCTTACTATGATGATATAAATCTGCGTATGAAGAAGAAAAAGAAGGATATGGAGCCTTTGGATCTGCTTCTTGTAGTAGGGATGTTTTTGACAGGTTTTGATGCTAAAAAGCTGAATACGCTTTATGTGGATAAGAACTTGGAGTATCATGGTTTACTTCAAGCATTTAGTAGGACTAATAGGGTTGTTAATGAAAAAAAACGTTTTGGTAAGATTATCTGTTTCCGTGATTTAAAGGATAATGTAGATGCAGCAATCAAACTATTTAGTAATAATAATCCTACTGAAACCATCCTTCGGGAGCCATTTGAAAGGATAAAGAAAGAATTCAATGATTTGGCTATTAAATTCAAAGAAAAGTATCCGGATGTTCAATCTATAGATAACTTAAAGAGTGAATATGCAAAACGTGATTTTGTATTAGCCTTCCGAGAGATAATCAAGAAACGTGCGGAAATACAAATTTATGAAGATTTTGAGTCAGATGATGAAGACTTTATTTTATCAGAACAGGAGTTTATGGATTTCCGTAGTAAGTACTTGGATATTACAATTGGTTGTATTGAACCGACAGTTGTACCGCAAATTGTTAGCGGTGAAGAAGTCCCCTATGGCGATGAACGGACTTTGGAGGATATCGATTTCTGCTTGGAGCTTCTTCATAGTGATGTGATTAATGTAGCATATATTTTATCACTTATAGTTGATCTTGACCCTGCAAGTAATGATTATCAGGAAAAGCGTCAGCAGATTCTGGATACTATGATAAAAGATGCTGCCTTGCGTAATAAGACTAAATTGATTGACGGATTCATGCGACAAAATATTGATAATGATAAAGTGAGTTTCTCTAAAGCGAAAGCTGATGGTTCTGTGGACTTGGAGAGTCGTTTGACTGAGTATGTCAATCAAGAGCGGAGTAAGGCTGTTCATGAATTGTCCGAAGAAGAAGATATTGAGGAGGCTGCACTTGTTAAATTTCTGAATGAATATTATTTTTTGCAGAAAGAAAAAACGGATATTCTCCAAGAAGCTATCAAAAAGAAAAAGGTTGGCTTAAAGGAACGTCGCTCCTTACTAAAGAGGCTAACTGAAAAATTACGTATAATAATAAATTTATTTGATTGGAAATAAAAAACAAAAATATGAGTGAAGAATTACAACAGAGGTTACGTAGCCAGTTATGGACAGTTGCTAATGCGTTAAGAGGAAATATGTCAGCCAGTGATTTTATGTATTTCTCTTTAGGTTTCATATTCTATAAATATTTGTCAGAGAAAATAGAACTTTATGCCAATGAAATATTGGAAGAAGATCAAGTTACCTTTAAAGAGGTGTGGATGGGAGATGATGAAGAGATGAAGCAGGATGTAAAAGAAGAGTGTATTCAAAATTTAGGTTACTTCATTGAGCCGGAATATCTTTTTTCAACCATCATTGATGCTATTAATAGAAAGGAAAATATACTTCCTTCCCTTGAACGCTCTTTAAAGAAAATTGAAGATAGTACTATTGGACAAGAAAGTGAAGATGATTTTGGCGGCTTGTTTTCAGATATAGATTTGATTTCTCCTAAATTAGGCAGAACGACGGATGATAAGAACAGATTAATCAGTGATGTGTTGCTTGCATTAAATGGCATTGATTTTGGATTAAAAGAAGCAAGGGATATAGATATATTAGGCGATGCTTATGAGTATATGATTGGACAATTTGCAGCGGGTGCCGGAAAAAAAGCTGGGGAGTTTTATACTCCGCAAGAAGTTAGTCGGATATTGGCAGAAATCGTTATTACAGGAAAAGTTCGTTTGAGGGATGTGTATGATCCTACATGTGGTAGCGGTTCTTTGCTGTTACGTACTGCTCAAAGTGGTAAGGCAGATTCTATTTTTGGACAAGAGAAGAATCCGACAACATTCAACCTCTGCCGAATGAATATGTTGTTACATGATGTTAAATACAATGATTTCGATATTCAAAATGGTGATACATTGGAGGCTGATGCTTTTGGTGACAGGCAGTTTGATGCCGTAGTGGCTAACCCACCTTTTTCTGCAACTTGGACTGCTGCCGATAAATTCAATAATGATGATCGTTTTAGTAAGGCCGGAGTGCTGGCCCCGAAATCAAAGGCCGATTATGCTTTTATTCTTCACATGATTTATCATTTAAATGATGGGGGGACAATGGCTTGCGTTGCTCCCCATGGCGTTTTGTTCCGTGGAGCAGCTGAGGGAAAAATTCGCCAATTTTTGATTGAAAAGAAAAATTATATTGATGCTGTAATAGGGTTACCAGCTAATGTTTTTTATGGTACAAGTATTCCTACTTGTATTTTGGTTATGAAGAAGTGCCGAAAAGAAGACGAAAATATTCTTTTTATTGATGCCAGTAAAGAATTTGAGAAGGTCAAGACACAAAATAAATTGCGCTCTGAGCATATCAATAAAATAATTGATACGTATCGTGAACGAAAAGAAATTGAAAAATATAGCCATTGTGCTACCTTGCAGGAAATAAAGGATAATGATTTTAATTTGAATATTCCTCGTTATGTAGATACTTTTGAAGACGAAGAACCGATTGATATTCATGCGGTGATGGCAGAAATTAAAGAATTGGAGGCCCAACGTGCTGATTTGGATAAACAAATTGATGTTTATCTAAAGGAACTTGGATTGATTTAATTTTTTTGTTTTACTAAATCCTTAATCATTTTAATTAGAAAAAAGTAATAGTTATGGCTGATAATAAGAATAATAATGAACGTAATGTTCCCCATTTGAGATTTCCAGAGTTTACAGATGAATGGAAGGAGTCTGTGTTATCAGATTTTGTAGAGCGAGTTAAAAGGAAAAATAAAAACAATCTTTGCAAACTGCCACTAACAATTTCCGCACAATATGGCTTGGTTGACCAAATTTCATTCTTCAATAAAGTCATTGCAAGTGAGAATATGTCGAATTACTATTTATTACATAAAGGAGATTTTGCCTATAATAAAAGCTATTCTTCAGAATATCCGTGGGGTGCAATAAAGCGACTTGACTGTTATGAGCAAGGTACATTATCCTCTCTATACATTTGCTTTAAACCGTATAGTCATGTCTCATCGGATTTTTTAACTCACTATTTTGAAACTTCAAAATGGCATCAAGGTATTTCTGAAATCGCAGTTGAAGGAGCAAGGAATCATGGATTGTTAAATGTTGGTATTCAAGATTTTTTTGAGACAAGGCATTGCCTACCTCAAAGTCTCTTAGAGCAAGAGAAAATTGCAAAATTTCTCAACTTAATCGAAGAACGAATCGCGACCCAAAACAAAATCATTGAGGATTTGAAAAAACTAAAGTCAGCCATTGCAGAAACTCTATTTTGTACTCCCAAAGAATCAATGCCAGCTAAAAGGGTATCCACATATAGCAAGGAATGGAAGTTGATTAAACTTTCCGATATATGTCAAAGGATTCAAACTAAAAATACAGGTAATCAATGCAGGCAAGTTTTGACCATTGCAGCGCAGCATGGACTTGTCAACCAAGAAGATTTCTTCAATAAGACTGTTGCAAGTGAAAATTTGGAAGGGTATTATCTTTTACAGAAAGGGGATTTTGCCTATAATAAAAGTTATTCGGGTGATTACACATGGGGTGCAATAAAACGATTGGAACGGTATGATAAAGGCGTATTATCCCCTTTGTATATCTGTTTTCGACCTGATTTAAGCAAGGTAGATGCAGACTTTCTTGCACATTACTTTGAATCCAAGAAATGGTATAAAGGTGTTGCTGATATAGCAGGTGAAGGTGCAAGGAATCATGGATTACTTAACATTTCTGTGATTGATTTTTTTAATACAACTCACCGCATACCTAATTTAGACGAACAAAAACGTATAGCGAAAATTCTCAACTCGTTATCCTTAAAATTGTCTTGTGAACAACGCATTATGCAAAGTCTGATGATGCAACGAAACTATTTATTACGCAATATGTTTATATAAACATCGTTTTCAGCAAGTATGTCCTTTGTCGAAACATATAATTATGTATCTGATTTTCATTGTGCAATTTGTTATCTATTGCATTTATGATTGCAAGAATGTGTGACTGTTCACGCTTTGTTGGAAGTGTTACCGTCATATCCAACCACTCATCTACATTGATAGAACGGCCATCACGAATACCGTATGTCACAAGTTTGAGTGACTTTATAAACGGCTTTGATATAAAGAAATGAGACAAATAACCATACGCAACCAAATCGTTTGGGTGCAGGATTGTATATGCTGGGCTACAAATTCCAGTTCTATCAGAGAAAGCAAAACCGCCTTGAAATGAACGAAGATGAACTACATAATCACCTTTTCGGACAATTTTATATTCACTGATACTATTTTGTTCAAATTTGATGTCTATGTTTATATCACTTCGTTCAATCATACCCAATTCCTGACTGGCCGATAAGACATTGGAATAGATCAGTTTTTTATTCTTCTCATTGACCACTTCAAAGAGTTGCCGGAAAGAATAAGTCTCACCTTTTGCGGATGAATAGAGTTTATCTACAATGGCTGACATTGCCGTATTATCATCCTTAATTCAGGCGATTATTTACAAGACAAAGAGGGACGGGATTAGTAAAGGCACGTGGAGAAAAATAGACCTATACGAAGTTCTGCAAGAGCGAAATGAAAAGAACGTTGAAGGTAGAACTATTTGTTCTGTATCCGTCAGTCAAGGGGTAGTGAATCAGATTGAATATCTTGGCCGCTCTTTTGCAGCGAAACAGACGAGCCATTATAATGTTGTCAAATACGGAGATATTGTTTACACAAAAAGCCCAACAGGAGATTTCCCGTATGGCATTATAAAGCGTAGCGACATCAGAGAAGATGTAGCAGTTTCACCTTTGTATGGGGTTTATATTCCTGCAAATGACAGCATGGGCGTAATTTTGCATTTCTATTTTATGCAACCCTGCAATGCCTTCAACTATCTTCATCCGCTTATACAGAAAGGTGCAAAGAACACGATAAACACATCCAACGGAAGATTTTTGGAAAATTCCGTTCCTCTCCCTGTTTCTGAAAGTGAAGCCAACACTATTGCCGTAATGTTGAAAAGCATTCAAGCAAAGATTGAGATAGAGAAAAAATTACTGCAATTATACGCAAAAGAGAAAGAGTATCTGTTACATCAGATGTTCATATAAACAACTGACGTAGCAGATAACGCTTCTGACTACAAAGCAATCCTATTATCTGTTTTTCAACAATTAGTTTGTCCGAATAAGTGTTGAGGATTGAGTATATTTTGCATTGCTTTTCTATCATTGGAAAAGAAAACTTTTTCTTCATAAAGTCACTTTTCTGCAAATTAAAGCGTGTACTACCTTGCGCCAGTGGGTAAACGGCTTTTCTAAATGATTGTGATGAAACGTAATAAGCCAAAAATGGAGAATATATCTTAGCTTCATCGGTTATATGAATGCCAAAGCAAAAACTATTCAGATACAAAGGATAGGTTTCGCCCAAATACACAGCACCCATTCCAACTTCTTCAGGCGTTTCAGAGGATAACGTGAACAGAATATCACCATAATGGACAACTGATTGTTGTTCTGTTTCTTTGATTTTCACCAAACCTACATCGGTTGAATCAATGATTTGGTTCTGATAGACATTCATGTAAGTTATGAACGGATAGCCGTCACCAAAATCTTCTGCATTTTTTCCTGATAGCCCTGAATATGATTGCCCAAAGTCACTAAAAGACAGTGCGACTTGTTGCGTTTCTCGTTCAATCAAGGTATCACACATCGCCTGAATTAAGGATTCATATTTCTCAATGATTTTGTTTTGGGTAACAATACGCTCATTAAGAAGGGATAACAATGTTGAGATTTTGTTTTCTTCATGTAAAGAGGTCGTAAATATAGGAAAGGAAGAATATTCTTGTGAGTTGATTCCTGGCTGTCCAGAGCGTGCTGACATTATTGAAACCCATCTCCAATATCTATGGGTATGTAATTGGGAAAATACAAAATATGGATTATGCTCTGTTATATTTGCCCTAATCAAGAAACCTGCATAATAAAGTTTGCCATCAGATTTCCTATACAGATAAGATTTCCCTGTACTTGCTCCTGTCCTTACCAATAGGATATCTCGGTCATTTACCACATAATTATCAGTCAATCTCCCATCTGGAGAGACTATATCCTTATCATTGTAAGTTGACGATGCTTCATCTATGTCTGTAATGCGGATATATTTATTCTCGCCATCAAAAGGTTTTGCAGCAGCATTCATTCCGTAGTCAAATCCTGTTGCAATATCACCAAACTTACACTTTTTCCACTCCCCACTAAACTCTGGAAATCTCAAATGGGGAACATTATAGTATTTATATCCTTAATTCTAATAGCTTTACGCTGTTTATATAACTTAAATTTTAAAGATATGATTCAAAAGAAAACGATTAAGGAAGTTTCTAAACTCTGGAAAGAGGATAAAAAACAGTATGTGAAGCTATCAACCTTTTCTGCTTATGCACTAATTTTAGAGAACCATATTTATCCAGAATTTGGTGAGATGTATGAGTTGAATGAAGATGTGGTTCAGAATTTTGCACTTCAAAAATTAAGTGGAGGATTGAGTCAAAAAACGACTAAGGATATTTTGATTGTTTTAAAAATGATTATGAAATTTGGAGTAAAACAAGGGTTCTTGGAGCATAAAGAATGGGATATAAAGTTTCCCACAGAAAGTGATAATCAGCAATTGAATGTACTCAGCATAGCTGATCAAAAACTGATCATGAATTATATACAAGGACATTTTACTTTTAAAAATCTTGGAATTTATATTTGTCTTAGTACGGGGCTGAGGATTGGAGAAATATGTGCGTTAACATGGGATGATATTGATACAGATATGGGTATTATAACTATTCGAAAAACCATTGAACGTATTTATATTATTGATGGTGAAAGGAAACATACTAAACTTATCATTAATACCCCTAAAACCAAAAACTCAATGCGTGAGATTCCTATGACAAAAGAATTAACAAAGATACTAAAACCTTTAAAAAAGGTAGTAAACGGAAGCTTTTATGTGTTGACAAATGAAGAAAGCCCAACAGAGCCAAGAACATATCGTAATTATTATCAGAAGTTAATGAGGTCATTAGGTGTTCCTCCATTGAAGTTTCATGGATTGAGACATAGTTTTGCTACACGATGTATTGAAAGTAATTGTGATTATAAAACTGTAAGTGTGTTATTAGGACATTCTAATATTAGTACGACACTTGATTTATATGTTCATCCGAATATGGAGCAAAAAAAGAAGTGTATTGATAAAATGTTCAAAGGTTTGAAGTGAAATTAGTATTTAAGGGTGAGAGGTTGTTTTAAAAATGAAATTAAACTTTATTTTGAGACAATCTTTTATCTTAAAAAAGAATAGAGCATTATCATAATCCGGAAATAGAGTTTGCTGACATATAGAACTCGAACAGCAATAATTCGAAATAGTGATTTTTCCAATTTATTTAATAACATCCTAATAGAAGTCGTTTTTACCATTTCCTCTGCCGAATCGAATGTTAATTCATAGTTTCGGCAGAGCCTTCTATAATTGTCAAATCATGAAAAGGTTCTTTCTACAACCCATCTTTTCCCTATTGGCTTAAAACCTTTTACCTTATCACCATTAACAACCACTTCAGGGAAAAAGCACTTTGCATGATACCCAGGTTTCTTTCTGCCTTTTATCCTGTTCTTTTATGTACATTTTTTCGTAAGTTATTCAATAACAAATCGAATCCACCTAAAGAAGACCATTTACGATAATAGTAGTAAACCAACTCCTAAGAGGCGAAATTACAAGGCAGCATACTCCACTGGCAACCGGTTTTCACTAAATAGAAAATAGCATTCCATATTCCATGCAAAGCATATTTTCGTTTCCTTTCTTGCAGTTCAAGATTTTCTTGATGACTTACTACTGTGTTTTTTCTAAATCCGTTGAGTACATAATTATTTTAAACTGCTAACTAAAAATAATTATTTTCGACGAAAAGGGAAACACTCTTTTTATTTCAAAATGGAAAATTCAGACAGGCTCTAAGTGTAAAAAATAGCTAGTCCTTTTGTAAAACTACCCTTAAAAAATTATTTTATGTCTATAATTTTTCTTTTACTATCCATTTTCATTATTGTTGTGGGATAAAAAAGGAATATGGAGTCTAACAATGTGTCTTGAATATCAATGATAGATCTTGAAACTGTTTCTATTGATATTGATCCATCGTTATTTATAAACACAAATGTATTTATTCCATCAGAGATTGCATTTTCCTTTATTTTATTTAAATCATGCTTTCTCAACTTTATCCTATTTAATGCAGAATTGTACTGTTGATACGGTGGAATAATATAGCATTTTTGCCATTTATCATTTCTCAGAGAATCGAATCTAAATTCGGTTTCTGGTTTTATTCCTGATAGCTTTCTTTCGAAAGTTACCTTTGATACCACCTCTTTTTGGCAACTAAGCAAAGAAAATAAGATTGCTAAAAACAGATATGGCTTATGGATGTAATTTTGTTTGTAATTTTCCATCATTTTTATATTTTATTATTTCCTTAAATAAACGTTCTTCTGACCATTTATTTTGTTTTGCTAGATCTCCCAGTTGATAACCAATGGAGTTATTAAATAGATCCATATTCTTCTCTGCAATATCTTGTCCCGGATTTTGTTCATGTGCATCACCGAACTCTTTTGCCAGATTTGCATTTTCTGAAAGCGTGTTGAGAGCACTCCAATAAACATGTCTTACCGCATCGCCCTCTCCATTGTGCTGTCCTGGAAATTTTTTAGCTGCTTCACTAGCTTTTCTTGCGTTATCATGAAATTTTTTAATTACTTGTGGATGTCGCATAAGGAAGCGCTTTTCTGCTTCAGTCAGCCGACTATAATCGCCACCAGATGAAGAACTATCTGAGGAACTTTCATTGCCATGTTCTTTAAGCCATTTGCTGTGTAGGAACTCAAGAAAAGCTTCATCATATGGATCTGAACAGATATGACTCATTTGTCGACATAAATCTCCAAGAATTGTAACTTCGGGAATCCACCCGGCATCTATAATACCGGCTCTGGTAATAGGAGCATTTATAATATCCCAAAAATTTTCCGGTAGCCCAATGATGGTAAATCTTATAATATTTGCTGATTTGATCTTTGAAATAAACAAATAATAGGAATTGCGTTCAGGATTGTCCTGTGCTAGCAGAGGAACACATAAATGGAGTGTGTCTTGTTTCTGAAGAACCATAGAAACATTTTCCCATTTAGGGCTTAAAATCAAGTTCTTATAAAGTTCTGTATTATTAAAGTTTTCATCAAAATTGATTTTGGAATAATTAATGATGTCAGTTATTTGGCTCTTTAATAGTCCTGAGGAATCAGATTGTTCATTAGGAGTAATAATAGGGATATTATTATCCCAAGCATTGTCTTCATTGCCACAGGACATAAAAACTAAAAAAAATAGACTGAGAAAGAGTGATACAAAATACTTCATAATGTTTAGGTTAGGTTATAAATTATCTAATGTATTTGCCGCAAATATATTATAATGCAACTTAATTTAAGTTCTTAATCTTACAGAAAATGTTGGGCAAGATAAAAAATACCTAATTGTAGGTATTTGTTGGAGGTGTGGAAAATGTTTTTGCAACAAGGGTATGTCCCTAAGTGAGAATAATATCGTAACAATTAACATTGTTAACTCCCCTTCTCAGCCTTTTTATTCTTGTGTGCAAATAACAAGTCTTTTGCATTTAAAACACTTGTTATTTGCATCCAAAGAATAAACTTTAACTTTGTGTTAAAACAAAGCTTTTACTGACAGATGTTTGGAACTTTTGATGGTTTGTATTTCAGCTTATTAAGTTTGATCTTTACTTCTTAGGCTCACTGAAGATCTCTGTAGACTAAAACCGATATACTTGCTTTTTTGTCAACTATACACGGGGGATTTGCACTATCCGTTTATTTCCTTTTTGCCTTATTTAGCGCTGCTATCAGATATCTTCCTTTTGCCCCTATGTCACTCCAGCAAGTGTTGGCAATCAGCCGCCACACCG